>Ga0206124_10000487_pt1 | contig 31716 bp, 19 predicted proteins | sample Helgoland_Spring_3_FD_148671 | JGI IMG/M metagenome (GOLD analysis project Ga0206124, IMG submission 148671) | Pelagic subsurface seawater microbial communities from Kabeltonne, Helgoland, North Sea - Helgoland_Spring_Bloom_20160321_2 | ecosystem: Environmental > Aquatic > Marine > Epipelagic ... | reverse complement strand
AACAACGCGGAAGCTGCTTGTGCTGCTCGCGCTGCTGCTGATAAAAGAATGGGTGGCGACGAGGAGTTAGCGAAGCACACGAAGGTTAAAATCATCGGGAACAACCGAACGAAACAAAAACTGGTCGGCGCACACGCGACGGTGAAAAAATCAGTCAACTTGGGCGGCTGGCACTGGTTACTCCTCGAAAACGGAAAAGAAGTTCGCTTACAAAAGAACGCGCTGGAGGTGATTTCACTACCCACGGGCGAGGAAGAAGATTCGATCGAGTTTCAAACGAAAGACGACGACGACGGGTCGCACGTGGAAAGCGGGGAGATCGAAGAGATGGAGCAGGAAGACGAGGAGATGAAGGAAAGGAACGAAGATGAGGAGAACAACAACGAGGAGAAAGAAGAGAAGGACGATGGAGACTCCATGGAGGATGAGGACGGGAATGCGAACGAAGAAGAAGGCGATGATGAAGACGAAGAAAAGAAAGAAGGCGAAGGGGACGCCGAAGACGGCGACGGCGACGAAGACGACGAGGAAGGCGAGGAAGGCGATAAAGAAGGCGGCATGAAAGCGAGGTTACGACGACCGACGAGAACGCCCGGGAATGGGCCACCGAGTCAACAAGCCGCGGCGGCGATGAAACGAATCGTGGATAAAAGAAACGCCGGGAAACCGAACTGCAACGTAAACTTCAACAGACTCACCGGTCCAACTTTGCTCAAGTATAAGAAATTTTACCAAATGCCAGGCGCGGATACCGACGACGTTATTAAAGGGAAAGCAAAGATGGTGGATGAAGTCACTCGGCATTTCATGTCGCAAAAAGTGGACGAACAGAAGTGCTTGGCGCAGTTCGTCGCGAGTTTAGCGAGCACGACGCGTTGATGAAAGAAGAAATTAAGAAGAAGAGAGAAAACGTCGCGTCCTTCTAAATAATCAAGATATACAATCACGCTCCTTCTATTATTGTTTTAATTGTATTTTTGTAGTAAACACTTACACGATCACAAACTCGCTACATCTCTATTCTTTTTAATTGTTGTTGTTGTCGTTGTTATTGAAGTACACACTACTACATGCGCTTAAGCAAAAAATTGTTCGCTCACTCGTTCTTATTATATTCGCTCGGCAATACCCCGGTTTCCATCGCTTTTTCGAGAAGCGTAATTTCTTCCAAAGTTGTCGCGTTCGCGATGGCGGCTTTAATCTTCGCCAACTCTGCCTCGTCGTGCTTCTTTCCCTTTTTCCCCTTTTTCTTCTTCTTACTCTCGTCGTCTTTCTCCTCTTCGTCTTCTTCGTCTCTTCCGCCTCTCTTCCCGACTGTAAACGTCTTCGCCTTGGCCGCTTTCCCGTCGTCTCCTTCGAACATCTTCTTCGCCTCTTCTCTTTCTTTCGCGTACACGCGTTCAAAATCTAACATTCTCAATCCATCGTTCAACTTATACACACAATACGCCCGATAATTCTCCAAAGCGCACACCGGGTTCCCTTTCAAAATCACGCATCGCAAACGTTTCATCTTCCCTAATTCATCGATGTCCACCAAATTTCGAATCTTATTATTTTGCAGCATCAACCACTCTAACTTCGGCACATTCTCGCTCAAATTCGTCCCGTTTATCTTTTCGATCTTATTCTCGTTCAAATTGATCGTGTGTAACCTTTTGAGCTTTGGAAACCCTTCCAACTTTATAATCTCGTTCTTGCTCAAATCGATCGAATCGAACTGATCGCACGTGCCGCCTAAATTTTCAATCGTTTTTATCCCTTTCTTTTGCAAGTCTAACTCGTACTCTCCGATCGCGTTTAACTGTTGGTTGGATTCTAGGATGACATCGACCGTGAGTTTTGTATTTCCTTCGCCTTTAAAGCCGGAAAGTTCGTCCAGTAAGAGCGCGTGCGTGGACATTTTTTTATTCGCCGTTTCTTTGTTCTTCTTCTTTAAATCTTCAACGCATTTGGTCTGCTTTTTTCTCGTAGTACTCGTAATAGTATGGTGTGTTGTGTCAAGTGTTTCAATTTTACGAGGACAGAATTTCTTTCGTTGAATTTGGTGCTTTTTTCACCCGATTTTTTTTTGATAAAAAAAATTTCTGTTGTTTTTTCTTCTGTTTTTTCTCTTCTTTTCTCTTCATTTCTTTTTGTTTGTCGCAACAACAAAAAGGAGTGAACGACATTAACACAACAACTTATTATTAAAACAACTCTACTATATATAATACTACTAATCCTAAATTACAGAAGAAGAAGAACAACAACGAACGCTAATAAAGTCTTCCTCTTCTTCTTCTTCTTCTTCTTCTTCCGAGTTATTATTATTATCATCAGAGAGAGAGAGAGAGAGTTTTATTTTAACGAAGAAGAAGAAGACATAAGAGAGAAAGCGAAGAAATGACGACTAAAAAAGAAGCGAGAATCTACTGGGAGAAACAAACGCTCGCCTTGTGCGGACACCACTCGTTAAACGCGCTACTCCAAGGCCCTCACGTTTCGACTCAAGATTTACAAAAAATAGCGGACGTGTTGGACGAGGCGGAACGGAAATTAGGAGTAAAAGACGAAAACGGTCCGAGCGAGAACGTGGATGTGAACACGGGGAACTATTCCTTGCAAGTGTTGGAAGAAGCGCTAAAGAAAACGTTTCAGTTGAAGTTAACGTCAGTGTTTAAACGAACGGAGTTGAACGAAGCGGCGAAGAATAAAGCGTTTTTACTGAATGCACATCAACACTGGTTCGCGATACGAGAAATCAGAGGGCAGTGGTGGAATTTGAATTCGCAACTCGCGGCGCCGTCGAAAGTGAACGGGGAGATCGTGTGGTACCTGGAAAGTATGATTCAAAGAGGGACGCAAGTATTCGCGGTGGTCGGCGCGTTGCCGCAGGCGCACGAGATTTTCGGGCAGAAAGACGGCGAGTACGGGAACTGGATAGCGGAGAGCGAGTGCGAAGAGATGAACGAAATAATGGCGAGAGCGGAGAGAGAAGGGAAAACGGTGGAAAGAGTGAAGGAAGAGATGAAGGAGGAGAAGAAGAGGAAGATGATTTTTAGCGGGAAGGCGAATACGTTGCGCGGAGGGGATTCGACGAACAACAATAACGACGACGAAAAAGACGACGACGACGCGATAGTCATAGACGACGCGGATATTGGTGTCGACCGGAACGAAGACCCGGAGTTGTACGCGGCAATGAAAGCGTCGCTAGAAGAAGAAGCGAGGAAGAGAAAGAAGAATAGCAAAAGCGTTGGTTTTTACGGCGGCAGCAAAGAAAATCGAGAAGCTTCGGGTAGAGGAGGAGGACAGCGACAAGAAGGAACTACTTGGCAAAGTTTAGGCAAAGAAAACGGAAACGACAACAACGGAACGATGCAACTCGAACAAGAACCAGACGAAAGCCCGGACACGCTTTCCGTCGCCGTTCGCTTGCCGGACGGCGAACGGCTCAAACCTAGACGTTTTCGTAAATCCAACTCGGTCAAAGACGTGGAAAACTGGATCGTCAGCGAGAGCAACGCTAAAGTCACGTTTAAGTCGCGAGGAGGAGATCAGTGCTTAGTCTTAGTTCACTTTCCCAAACGCACGACCTTGGACGATCCGGGGAAGACGTTAGAGCAGTGCGGGTTTGAAAACAGGGAGATGTTAACCTTCGCTTAATAACACATTTAATACATTATTTTTTATCATCATTCGCAAAAAGCATCGTCATCGTCATCGTCGTCGTCGTCATCATCATCGCACTCACTCGCGACAGACGAGAGAGTCAGAGAGACGAGAGAGAGAGAAAAGTTTGTTTGAGAGAAAATTTTATGAAAATCGAATGCAAAACTCGTCGTCGCATCGTCGCAAAAAAACCGCAGAATATAGTACACTACTACTCTCTATTATAGAATGCTTTTCACGTCTTCGGCAACCTTCGTGGGCGCGTTCGCCGGCGTCTGCACGCAGATGTACGCCTGCGCTTTGCGGAAAGTGCCTTTGTTTCACCGTGAGTGCTATTTTTCTTCTTCTTCTTTCACTTCTTCTTCTTTGTCTTCTTCATCTCATCGTCTCGTTTCCGTCGCGTTGCGCAATCACGTCTCTCTTTCGAATCTCTCACGCGCTTCTCCCTCTCTCTCTCTTTTATGTGCATAAAACACGCGACGTAATAATAATACTAACAACACGCATAACAGAACCTCAACTCCACGCTGGTTTCGCCGTCGCCGGTGCATTCACCGCCGAATGGTTGGTCCAAAAAGAACAAAGTTTACAAAAAGAAGTCGACGCGTTAGTCTCGGAACGAAGAGAAAGGAACAAAGAGTTTAAACAACAACAACAAAAATAATACTAATACTCGGATATTCTTCATCGAGAAGACGTTTTATATAGAGAGAGTGCGTCCTTTCGGTGCGCGTGTGTATATATTCTCACGCGTGCGCACCAGAACGACGAGATGTGATGATGTTTGTAATTGTATAGCTTAAATACTAGCGATAAACTAGAGAGACGGATCGAGCGCGCGTACGCATCCCGAAAGCCTCGCTAAAAGCGCGGCGAAAGACGCCCGAACACTTTTCGCCTTAAAATCCTTCCTTTTTTGAAATACTACTCTCTCATGATGCTCATAACAGAAGAAGATTTCATTCTTTATCGTCATCATTTAGCAGCAATTCGCGGGTGTCTCTGGGAGGTCGATTGTTCTCGTCGTCGTTCTCGTTGTTCTCGTTCCAAGAGAAAGACCCCCTTTCGAGTATTTTTTACTCTCCTCTCGCGATATTCTCCACTCCTTTGCTTTTCACTCGCGCGCGCTCTTTACGCACAGAGAAAGACTGCTCTTTGATACTCCTCTCTCTCTGACGCAACAATCATGAGCGACGGAAACGATTTTGACGATGAATTCGTCGTCGTTGAGAAGCAAACGACGGAAAAGAAGACGATACCAACGCCGAGAAGGAGGAAGGAAAACGAAGCGGAGGAGGAGGCGAGAACGAGAAAAGTTATTCCTCGACCGAGAAAGGATGAAGGCGAAAATTTCGGCGAACGAGATGATCGAGAACGAGACCGAAGCACTCTTTCGTCGTCCGCGTCGGAGGAGGATCAGGAGACTCGTCGTTGTCCACCGACGCCGCCACCTTCCCCGAGACTTGAAGAAGAAGAAGAAGAAGAGAAAGAAGTAAAAATGTACGTGCCTCCTCCTCCGCCTTTACCGTCACCTCCACCGATGCCTCCGTCACCGCCGCCGCCGTTACCTCCACCGCTGCCGACGTCTTTACCGGCGAACTTAACTTTGACGCAGCATCACGAAAACGCGCATCACTACGCGGCATCGATGGCGGCCGCGGCGGCGGCGATGTCGTTTGGCGATATGCGCTTGTCCGCTTCGCCCGCGTCTTCTTCTTCTTCTCAATCGATGATGATGGGTGGTCATTCGTATCGTCACCAACAGCAACAGCACGGAAGGGAAGGAGGGAAGGAGCAACACGTTGAAGTCGCGCAACACATGCAACCGCCGCCAAATACGCCGAAACCTCCCAATCAGCACTGGTCGTTAGATTACTCGTCCCACTACGTGGTCACGGGAGAACGACCGCAGAACTTTATCATCGATCCGCAAGGCATCCCGACGCCTGCTTTGCAAAAACTGGTAGATTTGAAGAGCGAGCTGATTAACGCGCACGCGCACGTGCCGCTGAGCGTAAAGATAGAGAGTGCGAAGACGTGCGAGTTGACGAGTGAGAATTTAGGGACGTTTGATGTGGTGGTCATTAATCCCGATTGGTCGAAAATGAATTGGCGAGACGTAGCGAGGCTGGATTTAAACGCAGTAACTTCGGATAAGGCGTTCGTATTCTTGTGGATTGGGGAAGGAGATGGAAGAATGCACGACAACGCGTTGAAGATTATGAAAGCATGGAAATTTCGTCGATGCGCGGAGGAGATTGTCTGGGTCAAGACAGGATTGGATAGGACCGAGTCGTCGCTGACGCCTTCTTCGTCTCCGGCTTCGTCGTCAGCCTCGAGGAGAAGTGTTGCTTCTGGGAGCGTCGGAGCAGTAGGAACTCCTCCGTATGCTTCTCCATCTTCTTCTTCGATGTCGCCATCATCTCCAAGTACCCCATCGACTCCATCATCGGCGTCTTCTTCTTCGTCTCCTTCTTCGTTTCGATCGAGGACGTCTACGTCTATCGCGTCGACGATGTCGCACTTATCGACGCTTTCAGAAGATGGAGAAGGAATGAACGAGGAAGAATTCCCGTTCACTTTGCATAAAGAGCACTGCATGATTGCAGCAAAAGCAAAAGTCACGCGTAAAGAAGCGCAATTGATTCACGCGAACGTAGACGCTGACGTTATCATTTCGCCGCCTCTGCAAGGAAATCAAAAACCAGATCAGATTTACGCCATCGCGGAACGCTTTGTCCAAGGGTTGAGACGTTTGAACTTGTTCGGAGACAGTCAACTACTCCGCCCTGGTTGGGTCACGGTCAGCGAAAGCGTGTACAGAACGACGCACAATCCAATCACGTACAGAAAAGCGTTTGAGGGAACGAGGGTAAGCGGGAAATTCGAGGCGCAATATCAAAGACGGGCGAACCGAGCGATGATGCAACAACAACAGCAATACAATCAATACACTCAGTATCAATCGCCGCAGTCGTCCATGACGCCACAATATCAACAACAGCAGCAACAACAAGTGCAAAGAGAGCGTCAAACGTACACGTATCGACATAAAAGTGGCTCAAGTCCGCAGAGCAGTCCTCAAAGAGTGAGTCGTCCCGCGCACTTGTTACCGCACGACGAAGATATAACGCGTTTACGACCTAAATCGAGAAGTCCGTCTAAATCGAGTGGTGGTAAAGGTGGTAATGTTGGTGGTGTTAGTGGTGGTACTGGCACTGGTGGTGGTCAATTTTCCAGCTATGAAGAGTACGAGTATGCGGCGGACAAATATTACACTCCAAGGACGTCTCCTTCGGGGCCGATGTTCTCTCACTATACGCCGCCACCAACGTTTTATCCACAACAACATCAATACCCTTACGTATCTCAGCAATATATTCATGCGCTGCAGCATCAGCAGCAGCAACATCATCAGCTGCAACAACAATATCAATTTGGTTATAAAGAGCAGCAACAGCAACAGCAATACTATTATGAAGGCACAAACTTCACTTCGCCTCCAGGAAGCAGCAGCGGCCCGGCGTAACTAAAAAAGTGTCAACTCGTATTGCTTTACAAAATGAAGTGAGCGACGAAAGATGAACTAACGAGGGAAGCGAGAACGTGCCACAGTGCGTGTGACGCATGCAGCAATACTTTACCACTGTTCTTTCAATATTATATTTTTACTTTCGTTGGTTATTAATATTTGTACAGATGAAAACAATGTTTGACTATATCTTTCCTCCGCTCGCGACTTCTCTCTCTTATATGATACAACAATCTGCGCCCGTCTCCTTGACTATCTAGTATGAACTGTGTACTCGCTACTAGTTTTATCGAATCTAGCTTTTGTCTCTCCCTCTCTGTCTTTCCTCTCTTTCTATCTACAAACACGTAGTGGTGAAATCTCTTCTCGTTAGGATTCAACCAGTTTGACGAGAGAAACTTCGGATTGCGAAGCTCGCAAACCTCTCGCGTTCGATTGCAATCTTCGCATAGCTCGCGTTCTCTTTGGTATCTCAATAGAAAACAAATCGCTCTCGGCGGTTTCGCTATCGTTAGTTTCCTCGGAACCTTTAGAGTTTGAGTTTGCTCTGGTTTTCTTCGACGCCGCGGCGGCCGCGGTTTCCGCCCTCGTTTTTCTCGTCGCCGCCGCTGCTTTTTCGTTTGCGTTCTTAATCACATTTTCTTTCTTCGTCTGTTGTTCGGTTTTAGTGAGCTCATCTCCAGGACCTTTGCTTTTTGCTTCCATGGAGTCTAAGACGTCGTTCATGGCTGCCACGCCTTCGCCGGGTTCTGGCGCCGACATCGTCGACAAGTCGCCTTCCGAAGCCACGGTCGGTATAATCTTAGCAAACCGACCTTTGAACCTCGGTCGGTTATCTGCGAGCGTCTTGCGGCACTCGTATCGAATTTTTTTGTGGCCTAATCTACGTCTCGCTCTCTTTTCGCGATATCGCGCGAGTTGCTGCATGCGAAGCTCCGAGGGGATGCGACGCATCACGCCCGGTTGGATTTGATTGGAGTTCAAATGCATCATGCCTTGCTCCAAGTCGGTAAACGCACTCGTCAAATCGACGTGCGAACTCGCTTTCTTTACTCCACTTAAATTCGATTTCTTAAAAGAACTCGTCTTTCGTGGTTTCGTAAACGATGTGCTTCTTTGCACTGATGATGAGTTGTAATTTTTGTTGATGTTCCTGTCGCTGTTGTCGCTGTTGTTGTTGTTGTTGTTGTTGTTGCTCTTGTTCGACGATTTACTCTTGGACGATGACGAACTCGGTTTCTTCGCCGACGTCGTCGCCTTCGTGCTGCCACCACTTCCACCTCTGCTCACCGCCGACGACGACGCTAACGATCCGTGCTTATTCGTCGTATTCGCGGCTACCACATCTGCGTTGTGTTGCCTTCTCCCGGCTGGCCCGCTCGCCTCAAAGTTAAACGCGTCCACGTGCACCCCGCTCGTTTCAGGCTGCGAATCGTTCTCAAATATCCTCGAATCTAAAGAAAAGTGCGTCTCGTGCGCTTGCACGCCTCCGTAGTCTGCATCTTCCGAGCTCCCGCCCGCACCCGCGTTGGCGTTTTGAAAATTTTGCATAAACGTATCCAAAGGGTCGGCGAAATAATGCGTCGTATTCGTCGCCTGATCCAACCAATCCATCGCGTCCTCCGACGCCTGCGGCTGTTCGCCGCCGTGTTGATGAATGTGATCGTTGTGTACCTCTTCTTTGTGATGTGGTGGTGCGATGTACTCTTCGTCCGTAAATTTGGACAAGTCTATCGGCGACATCGAGCCTTCTTTGGAATCTCGCGACTCCTCCGACCTCTGCGCTTTATCCTCTTCTCGTTTGTTCATTTTTTGCTTCTGTTTTTGTTTGGTGGAATAAAGTGTTGTTGGAAAGAAGAAGATAAAACGAACGACGAACGCTTTTTGTGAGTTTCTCTTTGAGTAAGAACGATTTTAAAACGAAGGGAAAGAATTCTTTTTTAGGAGGCGAACCCCGACGAACTCTCTCTCTTTGCAACGAAGAGCAAAGTGTTGTTGTTGTCGTTGTTGTTGTTGTCGTTCTCGACGCGCGACACATCGTCATCCTCTCAAAAAAAGGGTGCCCCCCCCGGAAAGGGAAAGAGTAGGTTAAAAAAAAATGAGCTTTTAAAATCATCATCTCGCGCAGTGCAAAAGTCTTCTTTCTACGCTTCCTTTTCTTCTGTTGTATATCGAAACGAAACAAAGCGTACCTCTTTCTTCCCCATGATGATCTTTTTTTCTCTCTCTCTCTCTCTGAAGAAGCTCTCCTGTGAGAAGACTTAATTCTGTGCGTGCGTGTGTGTCTATAAAAACGTCCCTATTCTTTCTCTCTTTAATTCCGAATAAAAAGCCAGAGTGGACAAAAAAAAGTGATGAGTGTCGAAACAACAAGACAAACAAAAAGTTTAGGATAAAAAAGGGCAAACAGAAAGCTTTTTTTCACTCGCTCTGTGTTCACTTTTTTCCATCTGTTGTTTTTACAAAAAATATCCTCCTTTTCGTCGTCGTCGTCATCGAACGACAAAAACATCGTTAAAAAAAGAGAACGCATTGGTAGTAACGCAAACACAAAATAATGTCCTCGTCTTTGTCTTCTTCTCCCGTGTTTTTCTTCGCCAATACGCGGCAGAGAATGAGGTCGCGCGACTCCTGCTGCGCTTCTTTGTCTTCTTCTTCTGCGCCTTCGAGTTCGTCGTTTTTGTCGGGAGGAGGAGGAAGGAGGAAGAGAAGGTTTGCCCCCCCGGCGGCTTTGAGGAATGCCGCCAAAAACACGAACGAGAGGATGATGACGAGGCGAAGAAGCAAAGATGACTTTAATAACGCTGATTATTATTATTATTATTGTGATTTTTCTGCGACGACGCGGAGAAAAAGAACGACGACAACAACAACTTTACCGACGCGACGACGAGCATTCGTTTTGAGTAGTGGGAATAATAAGAGAGGAAGGCGCAGTAGTATCGCGAATGCTGCTGCGGATGCAAATGGTGGTTCTACTGATGTTTTCGAGGAAATGTCTTCGATTCGAACGCGGAAATATTACCTCGTCGGAGGGAAAGGAGGCGTCGGGAAGACGTCGTTGTCCGCCTCCTTGGCGGTGAAGTTTGCAACTTCTGGGCAACACCCGACGTTAATCGTCTCGACCGATCCGGCGCATTCTTTGAGCGATTCTTTGGCGCAGGACGTCTCGTCCGGGGTTCCCGTCGCCGTCGAAGGTACGGACGGGATGCTTTGGGCGATGGAAATCGACACGTCGCAAGCGAAGAGTGAGTTTTCGGAGTTTTCAAAGAGCGCGGATTTTACCAAAGGCGCGAGCGATTTTATGGGGAGCGTTGGGTTGAGCGGCATTTCGGATTCGTTGCAGGATTTAAAGTTAGGGGAGTTGTTGGATACGCCTCCTCCCGGGTTGGACGAAGCGATTGCTATTGCAAAGGTTGTGCAGTTTACCAAGGATGAGAAGTACGCGAAGTTTACGAGGATCGTCTTCGACACGGCGCCGACCGGGCACACGTTGAGATTGTTATCGTTGCCGGAGTTCTTGGATAAATCAATCGGGAAGATTGTTCGTTTGAGACAGAAATTAACCAGCGCCGGTGATATGGTGAAAGGTTTGTTTGGTCAGGAGAACCAAAATCAAGACGCGGCGGTGGAAAAGTTGGAAAATTTGAAGAAGCGTTTACAAGAGGTGAAAGATTTGTTCCGGAATAAAGAGACGACGGAGTTTGTCATCGCGACTATCCCGACCGTTTTAGGCATGAGCGAAAGCGGTCGACTGTTGAAATCTTTGAGAGACGAAACGGTGCCGTGCACGAAAATCGTCATCAACCAAATCTTAAACGTCGACGTCGCCGATTTCCAAGACGCTGCGGATGCCTGCAACGCGGCTGGGGAAAAATTGAAAACGAGTACCGACGAAACGAGCAAAGACGCCGACGTCCAAACGTTAATCTCCGAAAGCGAACGCTTAGCCTCGGCTTCTAAAAGAGCGGTCTCTTTCGTCCGAATGAAGGAAAAAGACCAACGAAAAGCGATGGAAATGTTAGACACCGACGCTGGTCTCAAAACCTTAAAACGCATCGAGGCGCCGATGTTCGATCTGGAAATTCGAGGCGTCCCGGCGTTGAAGTACTTCGGCGACCAAGTTTGGTAACATGAACAACACTACCAACAAAATTCTTCCGCGACGACGCGTAAAAATATAATAATAGGATATAAAAAGAGTAATACCTTTATTACCGGTTATTACGAAAAGCAGTTAGTACTCATCATCAAAACCGTCTATATCACCATCACTGATCCTCTCGTCCCTCTCTTCGAAAAGCATCGTCATAAAACGTACCCGATGACGACGACGCGCGTTTCCTAAAAAATCTCACTCTCGCGTTCAAAAAGGGACAGACAGACAAAAAGAGAAGAGTTTTTGATGGATAAAAGAGACGAAAAACACGAGATCATCTTCACGCATCACAGCGCGAGAAAACGACAAAAACACTTTCCGTGTAGTGTTCTATTCGCACTTTTTGCTCGTTCGCTGAAAACGACTCCTAAACTCTCTTTTTGACACTTTTTGGTGCGACTTAAAGACTCGCAGAAAAGAAAGAATGGACGACCAGGAGGTCCAAAAGCAAATCAACCAGATGGTTGAATTCATCAAGCAAGAAGCCGAGGAAAAAGCGAACGAAATCCGAGTCGCCGCCGAGGAGGAGTTCAACATCGAAAAACTCCAAATGGTGGAACTCGAGAAGCAAAAAATCAAGCGAGAGTACGAGAGGAAAGAATCTTTGGTCTCGGTGAAGAAGAAAATCGAACGGTCGACGACTGGGAACGTGGCGAGGATTAAAGTGCTCGTGGCGAGAGATCAGATGATGGAGGAGTTGTTGAACGCGTCGAGAGCGAAACTCGGGGAGGTTTCGAAATCGCCGCAATATAAACAACTTCTGGCGGGGTTAATCGCGCAAGGCGCGAAGAAATTACAAGACTTCCAGTGCATCGTAAGATGTCGGAAACAAGACGAGAGCGTGTGTAAAGAAGCCATCGCGTTAGCCGCGGGGAGAGTGAGCGGGTTACACCCGACGTTGGATTTGCGAGAGAGTTTACCGCCTTCGCCGGAGATATCGAAGGATGGGAAGAGTTGCGTCGGGGGGGTTTTGGTGATTTCCAGCAACGGGAAGACGACGTGCGATAACACGCTCGACGCGAGGGTGAAGAATACGTTCGAGGCGTTGATGCCGGAGATTCGGACGGAGATTTTCGGCGCAGACGGAGCGAAGATTATGTAATAAAGTTGTTCTTCCGAGAGAGAAAGAACGCAGGAATATATTCTGACGCGAGACACACGCACACGTAGCATTTTCATCTCTCTCTCTCTTTCTCAGTAGATAGACAGAGAGAGGGAAAGAGAGAATTGTAATATTATATAATATACACAGAAGAGCAGGTTTTTACATTTACACGTTGTTTTTCTCTAGCTCCGAATTGAGTAATTCTATTTCCTATAACTCTTCGTCATCCTCCCGCTCGCGGTGGTCGACAGCCTGACCTGCTCGTTCTCCTTCGCCACCTCCGCTTGCACCGGACTCGTTTTCGAGGATAAGCTAAACAATCTATCCTCTGGTTTCGTGTTTTTACTCGCGTTCGATCCGGATTTTTTCTTCGTCACGTTTCCCCCACCGCCGTCGAGATGATGATGTTCTCGATGATGCCCAGCTCCGGCGGCGACTTGCGCGTGCGTTTTGTTTTGCGACAAGGCGACTTCGAACCCTTTCAAGATGCTCCCGTGAGAACCGCCGTGTTCGTTGGATAAATACGCCGTTTCCAAGTCGTAGAGTTGCTTTTCGGTTTGTTGCAAGGAGTTCTCCAATTGGTTCTTCCGGTTGAGGAGTTCCGTGACCGTTTCGCTCGACATTTTTACTCAAGTCTTCCTCTTTGAAGTCTGTGCCTTCTCCTTCTCGTCGTTTCGTGCTGCGTGCGTGTGTATTTATGAAGGAATTGATGAGAATAAGAATATTTTACACACAACGCTGAGTGACTCAGAGTGAGGGATTTCTTCTATTTTCTAGCTTTTGCTTGCTCTATGCCTATATGCGTATCAAACATTAATTTTAAGCGACTTCTATTGCGGTGGTTTTTGTGGTTTGTTGCGCGTCGTCCTCGTTTACTACTACCTCTCTCTCTCCGTTTTGAATACTTTCCTTCTTCTTCTTCTGTTTCTTCTTCTTCGCGGGCGCGCTTAAAGCTAAATGCGCCAACGCGAGATGGACGGAAGCGGTGTCGTGTTTCACTCTACCCGGAACGGCTAAAACTTGAGAGGTCAACTCGGCGCCTTTGATGCCCAGTGGGGTGGGTAGGAGCATTTTGTTCCCACGTTTTATTCTTCGCTCGTTTTCTTTCGCGTAGAATTCGCGATGGTCTCGGACGAGCGCGTCAGAAAATGACGTCGGAAAGGCGGGATCGACGTGATCGAATTCCTCGTCGTATCGAACGACTCTCGCGTGTGGGATTTCGGCGTCGGACCGACAGACTAAACCGTCCCCTTCTTCGTTGTATTGCGATAAACTGTACAGAGCGATGTTGGTCATCGCGGAATCTTTGCTGGTCGTTTTGGAGTGGAAACATACCGTTTTGTCCCTGAACTGTTCCGGCAACGGGTGTTTTCGAAGAAATCGTATTCGCGCGCGATACGTTAAATCTTCCACCGGCTTCACCATCTTTTTAATCGCTTCTGAATTTCTGCTCTCTCCGAACGCAGCCTCGAGCGCAAAATGAACGCCCGATCGCACGTACTTATTGCTCAACAAATCTTCAGCAATTGGTGACCCCCCGTAAGGCGACTGAACGCACACGAATCCCGCGAGTTTGTCTTCCAACTCCGTTTCAAACAGCGCCAGCGCGGCGGCGATGTCCAGTCCACCTTTCGAATGGCCCATCGCTAAAACTCTTTTTCTTCTCTTCTCGTCGTCTTTATTCTTATTCTCACACAACGCCTCGATTTCGTCCTTAACTGTTCTCGCGTTCTTCTTCACCGAACCTTCCGAGTTTACTCGCGATATTTCGCACTCGATATCTATCGAACGAAACATATCTCTCACGGTGACGTAATATCCTGGATAATGATGCCCCCACAATCCAGGAACGAGCAAAACGGCGAAAGGAGAACTCTGTTCTTTGAAGTCCTCGAATAATTCTCGCGCTCTTTTCTCGTTCACGGTCGGGAGTCGCCGTTGGTCTTCTTCATTCTCGACGCATACGTATTCGCATCGTTCTAAAAACGCCGACGTTTCATCCTTCGCCGTGAACTCTCGTTTCCTTTGCTTCATCCATCCCGTGAACGCTCGAGACGGCTTCACGTTCGCGCTGTTGTAATATTTGTTCGCGACTCTTTGTAGCGTCTTTTCCACGTCGCGTAATAAAAGCGTCGCCGTTTTAATGGGCGGCTGTTGCGGCTTTTGCTGCGCGTAAAACATCTCTTTTCTGAAGCGAAAGTCTGCACTTTTTTTCCCTGGAACGAAGATTAATAAGAAGAGATATGTTTACCGCGATACGGTCGGCGTTCACGGAAAATACCCGCAGTTCGGTCGGGTTGAACGATTTAGTGAGTTCAGGTGATGGTGACAACAACAACAGCGGGAAGGATTTTCCTAACGATGCCCGCAAATACGTGAAGTTGAGCGAAGTCGTCGAGGACGCGACGGATAAAATCATCCCGGAGTATTCTCATCAGCCGAAAGCGCAAACATCATCGTCTCAATCACCGGTGAGCAAGAAACCACCGACGTACGTGCAACTGGTGTCCGCGATCGTCGGGTACTCCTTGTGCAATTCGCAGCTTTTAATAATCAATAAAATCACTCTGGCGTACGTTCCAGCGCCGTGTTTTTTGCTTTTCTGTCAGCTCTTAGCCTCTGGGGTTGCGGTGAGAGTTTTAGCGGAACTGAGGGTGTTAGTGGCGGATAAGCTGGATGTTGAAAAAGCGAAAGGGTTTTTAGTGGTCGTGTTTACGTTCGTGACGACGTTATTTGCGAACATGAAGAGCATACAGTTAGCTCCGGTGGATACGTTCATATGTTTACGATCGACGACGCCTTTGATTTTAGCGGTTTTGGATTACGTTTTCTTAGGGAGGGATTTACCGTCGGCGAAGAGTTTCGGGAGTTTGATTGGCATCGCGATGGGGGTTTTGTTGTACGTGAACATCGATTCAAACTTTTCCGTGCAAGCGTATTTATGGATCGTGGTGTGGTACGTCGTGTCTATTTTCGAGATTATATACGTGAAACATTTAGTCTCGTCGATCGCGATGACGACGTGGGGGCAAACGTATTACCAAAACATTTTGTCCGTGCCGTTTTTGTTGATGATGTTTATTTTGTTAGGAGAAAGGCAGGTTTTAGAGAACACGGAGTGGACGTATGGAGCCGTTTTCTTTATTTTGTTGAGTTGCGTCGCTGGATTAGGGATGTCCTTTTTGTCTTTTCATTTAAGGGATATGATTAGCGCGACGTCGTTCGCGATTGTCGGGAACATGTGTAAAGTGGCGACGATTTTAGTGAACACGTTCATATGGGACCAACACAGCTCACCGACGGGGATTTTAAGCTTGTTCATTTGTTTAGGAAGTGGGGCGATGTACAGTCAGGCGCCAATGAGAGATCCGTCGAAGAGTTACGCGGAGAGAGAGGTGTTGCCGTGCTTGTCGAGGCAAAGTTATAGATGGATCGTGCTGCAAACCGGAGGGAAGTTCATGGCAATTTGCATGGGGGTGCTGATTTCTTTGTGCGTGGTTTTGATTAGCATAGCGTTGAGTTTAGAAGGGAACGAGGTTGCCGTAGGGACGACGAACCCGTTCGCCAAAGGGAGAGATAAAATGGGATGATTTGACGACGAAATTAAACTTGTTCTACCCATACTACTACTACTACTACTTTTTTCTCTAAAAGCTCTCTAAATCTATTTCTATATATCTTCCATTTCAAGTGTTTTCACGACCAAATCGAGCGAAGATGATTCGTTTTCTTTCCAGGCATTGAACGTTTTGGCAATTGCTTTCCCCGCTTTCCGATCGGAAGCAACGAGCGCGGCGTATTTTTCTCCGTTCCAAAATGGATATTCGCTATATACACACGCGTCGTCTATACGATGCTGAATATTCAGAGTAGCCTCGTTCACCAATTCCTGTAAATGCGACACATCGATTAATTCTTTGTCTCCTTTAGTTTCATCTTTCTTATGTTTTTCATTCAGGATGGTTTTATTCGCGTCCTCGCGAACTCGTTGGATGGCTTTCGCAACGCGGTCGGGTTTCTCGAAAATGTCCCAAACGTTCTCATCGGCGATGCACTTCGCGAAAAGACTAGCGATTGTTCGCGCGTACACTTCTATCTTGAGATTAATTAACGCGACCACGGACGTATCCTTCTCCTTTTTCGTTCTTTGCGAGGAGGAGATGTACTCGACGATATCCTTTTGCCACGGAAAATCAACCAACACGTTTTTAATATTGGCGTCAGATTTCGACGATGACGAACAAAAGACTTCCGTAATCCAACACGATTTCAGCAAATCAACTCTTGCAAAGAGCTCAAACACGTCCGCTAAGTAAATCAAGTAGTCGTCGTGCGACTTCTTGTCTTTTGATTCCCACTCTGAAATCTTCTCTAAAATTTTACTCGCGCTAGCAAACTCTTCGTTCACGTCTTTGAAGAGAACATTTTTTGCAATGTCCGCAATGCTTTGGACTCGTTCCTGGAATTTCTTTTTCTTTTCATCATCTTCTTCATTCAAATTAAACTGATCGAAAACAACTTTTTCGTACGCGCCTTCGTCTTCTATCGCCTCGTAGCGACTTTTGCATCTCTTTTCAATCTCTCGCTTCCTCGCGAGATTTACGTCCCGACCGAGTTCGTCCATTTTTACCTCCTCGCATCCGCTCGCTCGAACCACCGCGTTTAAGAGTTCGCTTTCGGAAATTGCGTCGCAGGAGTTTCGATGCAAAGCAACGCTCGTTTCCGCGCCGATTTCAACCTTAAAATGCTCTCTCGTCTCTTTCCGTTTCTTCCCTCGCGTTTGCACCGTCTCCAACATTTGCGCCTCCAACTCTTCAATCATCGGAAGTTTCTCCGCGAGCATTCCAGACAAGGCGCGGAAATAGACGCCAAGTTCTTGCGCTAAGGCGTATCGTAGTTTTGATTCCTCTAACGTTCCTTCGTAACTTTTCAACGTTTCCGAAGATCTTACGGACGCTTGATTCGATCTTTCCACGTTTTCTAAACACGCGTCCAGTTTCCTCTTTACGTTTTGCGCCGCGTTTTGAAGTTTCGCCAAGGCGAGGTTCGAGCGCTCTTCAGCGGATTTAGTATTGCGTTGATTCCTTTCTCCTATTACGACTCTTTTCGATGACGGCTGCGCTTGGTGTTGTTTGTTTGCGTCCTCTTCTTCGTCATCGATGTCCATCATCATCGTTAGCGATGCCGCGTTTTTCGTATTCTTCTGCTTCTGCTCAACATCGAGCGGTATGTAATTCTTTCCACCATCACCCGAAGATTGTTTCGCGCGTCGTTGCAACTTTGCCTCCAATATTGCTTTATTCGATGGTACCATTTGCTGATCATCGCCATCATCTACCGTTTGAATAGTATCGTCGTCGTCGTCGCCCTCCGCTTCTCTCGAAAACGGATTATTCACCTCCGCCGTCGTCAAAGTCGCTTCTTCTTGCGCGTGTTCTTTCGGTCTGTTCAAAGCCACGCGTCGTTGCGCTTCGAACTCTTCCTTCAGCGCGTTGGCATCGTATTCGCGCTTCTCTTCTTCTTTGTCTTTCTTCTCTTCTTGACCTCCGTCTACGGCTAAAGCGCCCAGTCCTTTCTTCTTCTTCTTCTTCTTCTTCAATTCCTCTCCGCTCTTCTCTTTCGTTAAACCTTCTTCCTCTTCCTCTTCTTCCTCGAACGAGAGGGTTACTCCTGCCTTCTTCTTCTTTGTCTTCTTCTTCTTCTTTTTCGACGAATTCCTCTCCTCTTTCGCGTCTTTATCTTCTTCTTCTTCTTCTTCCACATCACTCTCATCCTCTCGTGCCTCTCTTTTCCTCCGAATTGCCAAAAACGGCCTTCGTTTTTGTTTCGCCGCCCCTAAAGGTCCCATGTATTATACCAACAACAACGAGTACAACGACAAAAAACACCTCTTATTATTATTATTATTATTATTATTACTACTGTTACTTATTGAATTCGTCTCTCTCTTTCTCTCTCTCTCTCTCTCTCTGAATGTCCTTCTGCAGAGACCAACATCGACACAATTATGGAGGAAAGAAAGAGGTGCCCTTTTTTTCATTTTTTTGCACACGAACGAAAAAAGACCAACGACGAGAGACCAAACGACCAAAAAAGTGGACTCACACACGATCTGATGATCTCTTTCTTATACTCACATTCGCACACTCACCCGAAACACAAAGCAGAGGAGGAAGAAGACAAAGAAGACGAAGAAGAAGAAGACGAAGAGAGAGAAACAACAGCGCTGCTCTTTATTCGTATATCGTTTTGTCTCGTCTTCTTAAACAGATATCATCGTCTCTCAAAAGTAGTAGTGTGACGACTCCGTGAAAGCGCGTACCTTTTTTTCTTCTGTTGCACCAAAGGTCACGTACAGCTTTGTGCCTTTTTCGACACAAAATTCAACGACAACAAGAACAACAACCATTACAACCACAACGGTGATGAAGAAGAAGACGAGGAGGAGAGCGAAGCCTAAACGGCTTCGAAACCCTTTCCTCCTCTTTCTCCTCCTCTTTCTCCTCTCGTCTTTCTCCTGGGAGTTCTTTTCGACGGCGAAAGAGAACGAAGGAGAAAGAGAAGGAGAACAGAAAAAACTCGTCGACCTGTTACCGTCCTCGATTTTCTCGCGCTCCTCCGAGCGCGTGAAGAAAAATCCGAGGTTTAAACTCATCGTTTCCATGTACGCGCCGTGGTGTGGGCACTGTAAAGTGCTCGAACCGGAACTTGTCTCCGCGCTGAAAATAGTGCGAGAAGTAGATGGCACGGACGAGACCGTCGTGGACGTGGTGAAAATGAACGGAGACTTGAGGAAATATCCAATTCGAGAGGAAATGGAGCAGAGAGAAACGGAGGCGAGGAAAGCGTTTAAGAAAAAGTACGGGGTGAAGGGATATCCGACTTTATTACTGCTGGAAAAGAAGAGCGACGATGAGAGTAGTAGGAGTGGTAGGAGTAGGAGTGAAGAAGAAGAAGAAGAAGAAGAAGAAGAAGAATTGTTCGTGGCGAAACAATACAAAGGCAGTCGGAGTCAAGCCGCGCTGTTGAACTATCTCCGTCGCGCGAGCGCGTCGGACGTCGCGACGTTCAAAGACTGGCGCGAGGCGCGAGAATACGGGAAATTGAGAGCGACCGAGTCGAACGCGATGTTTTTTCACTTAATGGTGAATGGAGGGAGTTTAAAGATTAAGAAAGCGTTCGACTCGGAGGCGAAGAAGAGGGAGAATTTACAGGCGTGGTTTGGAGAAAGCGACGCGCCAAAGACGTTTGAGGAAACGAATGCGTTTTTAGACGCGTTTCACGCGAAGCAATTTCCGTGGAAGGATATCCAAAGCAAAGACGAAAGTTATTCGGTTTTGTTAGCAGTGCACCCGAGAGTGCCCGGAGATGAAGACGACGATTCCTTAGTATCGGATGGTGAGAATTATAAGGCGTTTACGACCGAGGTTGTATTGTGTAGAGTAGCGGAGGAGAAAGAGGAGGAGGAGGAGGAGAAAAAGAAGAAGAAGAAGAAGAGTTATCGCGCGAACGACGCCGATATGAGCGAGACGAGTGGGTATGAAAATCCGTGCAACGTGTCTGCGTTTGTGCGCACCAGAATCGTCGCCCCGTTAGCCAAACTCGATCAATCCGTCTTCAACAACATCCTCGATTTAGATAGCCCGTCGGTATTCCTGGTCGAATCGGGAGGCGATGCTAAAATAGAAGCGTTCGCGAAGAATGCTTACAAACTCGCGCTGAAACACCGCAAAATATCCTTCGTTCGCGTCGACGGCGACGAGTTAGGCCCTTGGCTCGATAAGGAAATGGCTTTCGGCCCTCTCGAATCCTCCTTCCCTCTCTGTTTAGGATACCACAAAAAAACCCACCGGAGTTGGTACGACCGAAAATGGGAAACCAGGGGTAATACCATCGAAGAGTCGCTCGCCGTTTTCGTCGACATGAACTTCGTGGATATCAAACGACTCCCGAATTTCCTCCCGTCTATGCCTCTTTTAGGTAAATTGAAAAACATCCACCACAGAGCGACGTTTAGATTCTCCAACTCCTCCTCCCCGGTGCAACGATTAGCCACGTATTGGTGGTTGCTCGTCATCGCGTTGATCTTATTCGTCTTGTGCTTCTCGTTCGCGTTGCAGTATCAAAGAGAGGGTAAATTCGACACGTCCAGCGAAGACGACAGTTCGGCAAAGTCCAGCGGCGAAGACGAGAGGGCGGCGAAAGTAGAAGAGTCCGACGGGGACGAACCCAAGAAAACAAAGTGAGAATTCAAAGAAGAAGAAGAGAGAACTTCATCATTTTCGCGGTGGTGAAAATACGCAACGTTCACGCGAAGAGGTATTCGCATCATTGTATTTATTGTAAAAACTTTCAACATAATAATAGTTTATACATGCATTCGCCCATCGCTCAAAATCGAGAAAGCTTTCGAAAATTTCTTCAAAAAAAAAGGATTTCTTCACCCATGGACGACGACGATGAAAACGACGACGACGGGTCGAGAAGCTCAAATTGGGAGAGCAAGAGGAGGAAGCGGAGGGAAGACGCGTGCGACGCGTTCGTCTCGTCTTTACCGTCGTCGTCGTCGACATCAATATCGAAGCGAAAATTGAATTCGGAATTCACTCCGAGAGAGCAAATTGAAATCGTTTTGCACGCGTTTTTGATGTCCACGAATAATGGCTCTTCTTCCGTCTGCGAGGCGCACAAATCCTTGAAACTGCTGGAGGAACGTCATAAGGTGTTGACGCTGAGCGAGGAAAGGAGAGCGACGTTATTCAATCATTTGAGAAAAATGGCAAACGCAGACGCGATTGAGGTGAGAGATATTTTGCACGTTTTGAAAGGAACGAACAAGGAAAAGTCTACATGGAAAACAGAACGGATGGATGAAAAAATGTCCACGGTATTGAAATTGCTCTATGCGATGCGAGAGTCACCTCGAGCGTGGGTGATTGGCGAGAAAAGTGTGGAACGTTTCATAGAAGCGTTGGTGGAAAATTTTGAACACAGAAGACGCGGGCGAGAACCCGGCGAGGAAAAAAGCGAAACCGACGGCGAGGACGGCGAGAAGAAGTTCTGGATATTGAGGTCCGATGATGATTACAACGTTTGGAATTATATGGAAACGGTGAGGAGCATGGTAAAGTCTCTGAGGTTAGCGGCACATCCGAACACGTTGTTGTTGATGTCTTCGGCGGCGTCGTTTGCTGGTGGTAGTGGTGGCGATGAGATCGATGGTGCGACGACTACCGCGGACCGACGCGCGCATGAAAATAGAGGAGAAGGCGAACACGGAGGAGATGGAAACGACGACGACGACGATAACGAGAGAAATAAAGTAAAGAATAAAACGGACGAAGAACTGGAAGAAGACGAGCGCGTCGAACAATATCGGGCAGGGTATAAAAATTTGGAAAACAACCGGTGCGCTTCGAGCGCGAGGGCGTTTGCAGCCATATTCGAACAAATACAGTTACGATGGATGCATGAACATGGATCCGAGATCCTAGGGAATGAAGGGGGATGGTCATTGCCAGAAGATGATATTGTATTTCAAAAGGAAATACACGCGCTGATTGAAGAAATTAACGCGTGCATTCCTGAACGCATAGATAGTTTTGACTCATTCGCAAACGGATTGGACGCGAACAGAGTGTGGGCAAACGCGTGCGGATTCGCGCTCCGAAAGTGCATGGAGGCTTTGGAGGACAAAGACGACCCGATTCGTGCGAAAGAGTTTGACCTTCTGGAACGTAAGATGCGAGGTAGTATTGATAGTAGATTGGTCGCGTTGGCTGTCGTTGAAGGAATGTTCCTGAAAGGCAAAGAAGAGAAAGAGAAAGACGAAGCCTGGAATGGATATCGAAATGAAATATTCTTCTTGGAGCCTTCGCAAGGGATCATTCTCGCACACGATATCTTGAAATGTATAGCAAATACTAGAATCGTCATGGATGACGACGGAGACGATGACGATGACGACGGCGACGACGAAGAGGAAGAAGAGACTGATGAAAATTCTGATCATCACCAAAAGCGAAGCGATTGCATCGTGAATGTTGGCATGGATGCGCTTCGCGCGCTTGCCGTGAAATTAGACTCAGTGTCCGTGCAAGCGGTGCTGAAATCGTGGCTAGAGCCTCGATTAAAGAGCCAAAAATTACACCTCGGAGGAGATGTAGCGAACGAAAACGACAAAAACAACAATAACAACGACGAGGATGGAAAGAACAGGAACGATGACTTTTCATACTTCCTCGGTAAGAAGCAATTAGATGCGATGGCGTTTGCGATGATTCCAAAATCCGACCGTCTCACCTCCTCGGCTGGCTTTGCGCTCGTTCGAGCCTCGCTCGAACTTTCAAGTTTTCTCGAAGAACTTTCTCAAAACGTAGACAATTTTGACCGGAGCGTGAACGTAAACGCCGACAAAAAGAGCGAGACGGTGGATGTGCACATTTCGGACGAAGTCGCGTATAACACTTCGAGTTTGTTCGCGACCGCAGCAGCGTTGAGAATATGTGTCATCGATAGAAAAGCGTCTGAAGACGATTCATTTCGTCGACTCCTCGCGCTCGTTGATGTCGAAGCGTGCCTAGATGCGAGGACACGTCAAAAAGCAGACCTGGAGTTGTGCAGAATTCCAGCCTCTAAATGGGTCGCCGCTTGTTCTCGATGTCTAAAAAATTCAGAGCCACTTTTGAACAAAATGCAAAGCGGCAATTCCATAATCGACGACGACGATAAGCACAACGATAGTTATAGCGAGCGCATGATTGCTGAACGACGAGTTTCAATTACAAAGCGTGCCGCACAGGCCATCGCCAAAGCGGCGAGCAATGGCTCTTCCTCCATGCCGCCCGATAATATCGCGCACATGTTGGTTACGTCGAAATGCTTGCGTTTATGCTCGGAAGTTGCCTCGAGCCTTGCCGGCGGTAAATTGATCACCACACCAGCAAGCGGTGCCAAATCTACGCCGCGAGTGATGAAAAACGACGACGATGATGACGACGAAATAAGCTTCTTGAGCTTGCCGAAAGAGTCTCGCGCGGCTATGGTCGGAGCGTGCATATCCCTTTTGAACTGCGCCTATCTTTTACCGGCGAACACCTACGCGAGACAAAGTATTTGGGATGCAATGTTCGCTACTTCAGGACGTGTACTCGCAACGAAATGGGCTCTCGAACGCGCGAATGAATGGAACGATCTTCGGGCAATCAACCCGGCGCTGCGATTTGCAGCGGCGCTCGACGACGATACTTCGTTGATGCTTGGTCATTCCACGTTCAACTTGAAAAACGTCGATGAGGAAGAGCAGCGTCAAATTTCGATTCAAACTTCGAGGAATGTTGCCATTGCACATGTCGTCGCCGCGGCGTGGTCGAACGGTGTCGATGATGAAGCCTCTATGGATAGAGAAAACTACGCGGTCAAAGAAGATGACGTTCTACATGCCATCTCTGCCATCTCGAGAGATGCCGCATTTGCGCGTTCGTCGTCCTCGAACACGCACACGCACAATCAAATGGCATCTTTCCTAACAATTTTTACCAACGAAGACGAAGATGAGGCCAGCAATAACGCCAGAGCAACCTTTGCGAGTCTTCGAGGGAGAGCTGAACTCGTCTCGCGCGGATTCTCTCACTTCAAGAAGAAAGCTTTCTCTTCGCAAAATTTGTTGTCCTTATACAAAACGGCGATGCACTTTTGCTTAGCATCCGCGGCTTCTGCCGATTCGTCGATACTCGATGAAGGTAAAGGTGGAGGAAATCTCGACCCAGATGCCAGAACTATTGTCAACGATCGCGGGGCGCTTTCTCCCGGCGCGGTCGTCCTCGTCGCGTCTGAAACAATCGAAGCCTTATCGGACGAAATTAGAAAGTGCGAAAGCGGAGATCAACAACAAAGCAAAGATCAAAGCACCACCATAGCTGATGCAGAAATGGTGTGTTTGCTGTTTTTGGACGGTTTACGAGCCGTTCGTGTTGTGTGTGAACTCGAAGTGCCCGGACCGGTGATGGCTGGGAGACTCGCGATGGCGTCCGCGTCCACTCTGTTGTCGTTATCGGTCGTCTTTGCAAAATTCAGCAACCAGAACTTGCAAGATATTGCCAGACGAAAGAACATGCTGGAGATGTGCATTCAAGGAATCGATGCCTTGATTGATTGCAAGGCTGTGTACGCCTCGCCTCGACGATGTAAGGCGCTACTCGACGCCGCAACGGCTGCCGCAAAACGCACTTCGGCGCTTTCCGCTGAAGAAATGATATCGCAAGCGAATACAACAACTACAACTACCGCACCCACTACTATAGCGCCCGCCGTCAACAATGATGGGAGTACTAAAGAGAAGAAGATGGACATTTCTAGAAGCTTTGATGCGAGAAGACTTCGACGGAAACGCAGGATTAATCGAGGCGGACGCGTGAAAATGTCAGCATCTTCTAAGCGGCGCGAACAACAATCGGCACTGCAACGGTCCGGTGCCGTCGGTCGTAAACGTTCTCGAGATATTCGAAACTACGAAGTCGCTTCAGACTCGGACGGTACCGACGACGACGATGACTATTACGACGATGACGGCGAAGAAGGCAACGACGGCGGAGGCTACGGCGCGGCAGCAATCATGGAAGAGTTCGAACCATCCGATATCGACGAATCCGACGACGACGATTCGGACGACAACAACGACAATAACGACGGTGGTTTTGGTATGCGCGGTGGTGGTATCACCGGATGGGGCTAAGATACTACAATAGACGATCCTCACATTCATTTAGAAACAACACCTTCCTTGTAAGGTAATTGTAGCGGCTAAAATCTAGAAACTAAAAAAGGACAAAACTTACTTCATCTTCACTCAGAGGCCGTCCAGCTCGTACGAAAGCGTCGTTTTCACGGCTATATCCCCTTCTTCTACCCTTCCTCCTTCCCCTGATGATGTAGAAGATGATGATAACGACGACGAGATCTTCTCTTCTTCCACCTGTTGAACTTTCGGCTCGTATTTCTTCCTTTCGAAACTCTTCGGATTGAATTTCACCTCGGCGATTTTGATCCCTCCAATATCCCCTTGACGCAAGTGCGGGTGGCCCATCAACGAGTACGCCACAATAGCGCGATCTCCGTCGGTAATGACCGTTGGGTAGTGTATGTACATCTTCAAGCTCCCTTCTTCGAGTTCGGTGATGGTTTTAAACCCAACGCCGCCGTCGCAGGAAATCGAAACGCGTAATCGACACCGGCCTTTGTTGATCTTATTCTTATCGGTGGCATCGTTAAAGGCGACGACAATCTCTCTCGTATCGGGAAATGAGGTCGCGTCCATTTTCGAATCCGGATTTGGTACCGTCGTCGGGTTTGCCCCGGTCCACGTATCTCCACCGTCCCAGGAAAACGCGGTGTACACTTTTCCTTTACTCGTTCGAAAAAACAGTTGCAGCGAATAATCTCTCCTTTCTACAACCGCGCCTTCAATCAACCACGTCCCGCCCACTCTAATCTTCCCTTTCGGTTGCCAACTCTTCCCTTGGTCTTTAGAAACTAAAACGCCGTGCGAAGCGGGCGATTTTGGTTGCCTGCACGCGTTCGATTCCGCTTTCTCCTTCCAATACGGCAAAACCCAATTCCCGGTCTGCGTGTGCACGGTGATTCTATTCGCAATCACTTTCGGCATCCCTGGTGAATCTTCTTTACTTTGCGCGTGCACTTCTTGCGGTTCCGACCACGTCTTCCCACCATCTCTCGATTTTGTCACTTTCACGTCTCCTCCTGGTGAAAATCTCGGAGGGATTTTCGATCCGCTCTTGTTCTCCCTTGCCGGTCTCAAACAGTTTTGCGACTCGGTGTAAAATAACCACAAACCGTTCTCCTCGTTTGGCGGGTTAAAAAGCACCGGCGACCACACCGCCGTTTTCACGTTCTGCATACTCGACACTCTCTTCGGTTTCGACCACGGTTGATCGACATCCTCCGCGTAGGAAATCAAAATCGACTGGCCTCGTATGCCTTCGATGCCGCTACTCGATTGCCACGCCACGGCGAACCCTTTCTTCGTCGCGTTCACGTTCCACCTCCCGATAGTCGCCATGTGCGAATACTTCCTTCCGTTCGCGGCTTCATCTCTCGCCACCCAAAACTTCCTCGGCTTAATCTGCTGAATCCGATTCCGTTCGTTTCTATTTAAACTCTTCGTCCGTATCGCCACGTCTTCCCGTTCGCACGTCTCTCGTTTCTCCTTGTCTTTGTATTTAATCTTGACGGATTCCGCCGGTATCGGTTCGGTACCGTCCTCTTCCTCCGTGTTTACTCTCTCTAAATCCTGATTCTCTTGCTCCAACGCGTCGTCCTCGATTAACGGAGTTCCCATGTCCACTTCATCTAAATCTTCCTCCTCTTTCTTCTTTAAAGCCTCTTGCTCCTCTTCACCCGCGCTCGCGCCAAACCCGCTCATCTGTGCAAACTTCCCAAACACTTGCCTGTAATACGGTTCCAACACGTCCTCGATTTTTTCCGCGTATTCTTCCGTTTTTTCGAGAACAGTCGACGAGGAAACCGTGGACGATCGCGCGTGTCGGTTGTTCGCTCTGTGGATTAAAAGCTGCTGCTGTTTCTTTTGCATCATCCTCGTGGCATCATCCTCGTTTAACGCATCATCATCGACCGAAGTTGATGATGATGATTTCCCCGCGAAATCATCATCACCATGAAAAACATCATCGCGTGATGAAAAGAGCGCGCTAAAAAGAAACGAGACGAAAAGGACGGCACAAAAACAGAAAACAATCGCTCGCCGTCGTCTTTGTCGCCCGGAGGAAGAGGAGGAGGACATTTATGAACGTCTTTTACAAAGCTTGCGTTGTAGGGGTAAATTGTTTCATCAAAAGAAAGATATAATGGAGATTTTATCCTCATAATAAGTAAACAACACACCATGGTTGCATCAGCAGTAGCAGCGGCAGCAGCGGCAACAGCATCGGCATCGTCTTTAGCTGCTGCTCGAACTGGTGCTGCTCGAGGCGCGTTGGCGTGCGTGGTGTACGTCTCCGAAGGGAGACGAATGGACGTGCTGAAAGCCATCGAATCCGTCGCTTTATCAAAACGGATTACCACGAAGCCGAATGATATGAAGACGAAAAGAGACGACGACGACGAGACCTACAACAACAACGCGGTTAAATTGGTGAAAACATTCATCGATGAACCGTATAACCGAACCGGGTTTACCTTTGCGGTGAGAACGGATGATGATTTTGATGATGCCGTGAATGGTGGTGACAACAGTGCGTTGGTGGTGTTGGACGGGAAAGCGAAGAACGAGCGGCGGAAGAAGAAGGTCTCGCGTCTCATCGCGAACAGAGTCCACGAAGTCGCCACGTCGGCGTTTATGGAAATTGGCTCGTTTAAGAAACACTCGGCGACGCACCCGAGGCTTGGGATTGTGGACCACGTTTCGGTGCACCCGATTGGGACGTGCGATATGGACGCGGCGAAGGAAGCGGCGAGAGCAGTCGGGAGGCGATTCGGGGACGAGTTAGGGGTGAACGCGTACATGTACGGGCACGCGACGATGGTAAAAGGTGGTGATGATGGCATAGGTGGTGAGGCCAGCGCGAATAGTGCTAGAGAGAAGGATACTGAGAGTAACCGCGAGCGGAGAGAATTAGCTGAAATTAGACGAAAATTAGGGTACTTCTCCGCCAACGGGGAAAACGAGACGTGGGTCGGTGCTTCCGACGTGTACGACCGAATGCAGAAGTGGGAGGTGAAGCCGGATTTTGGCTCGAGCGAGAAAAGCGACGTGGAAGAAAAAGGCGTGTGTTGCGTCGGTGCAGTGCCGTTTGTGGTGAATTACAACGTGCCAATGATATGCGAACTGAGCGACGAGAGTCAAGAGAAACTCGCGCTCGATTTGGGAAAACAGATTGCGAAACGCGTCAGTCAACGAAACGAAATCGACGGGTTACCGAACGTCCAAAGCATGGCGCTGATGCGAACAACAACAACACCATCAACACCATCACCATCGCGTCAAAACAACAAAATGGAAATTGAAATCGCGTGTAATTTATTAGACGAAACGTCCTCCACGACGAGAATTCAAGTGCAAAAGAAAATCGAAGAGTTGATGCCGGAACTGTTGGTCGAGAACGTGTTGCGCGGCGTCAAGTTGAACGGCGCCAGTTGTCAGATTGGACAAGGGTACGTGACCAATTTACAGCCGCAAGATTTCTTAGACGCGGTGAGTAGTACTTCGAGCGATTATACCGCGTCGTGAGGTGTTGGAACTTCCTCGTTGATGTTTGTTATTCACAGTATTCGTATGTGCGCACAAAGAGTAACCGTTCTTAGGTGATTTTCGCTCTTCATTCTTTTACCTCATGGCGTTATCGTCACCGCGATGTGCTGCTCATGCGAACGCTGCTTCTAATACCAAATTGACAAAAAGGAGTCCCAACGTCATGGGAGCATCTTTCAATCCAAAAGTAACGCATCATAATCATCATTCTCATCATCATCATCATCGCGAGGGAAACATCAAAGTTTTTCTCATTTCCGACGTCCACTTTGACGCGAAGGAAAACGAGAGATTCATCGAGCAGATGCCATCCTCCTCGAACAGTAACAACAACAAAGATGACGACTGCTATTCGATACTCATCATCGCCGGCGACGTCGCGGAAAAGTTGAGCGATTTAGAGCGGTGTTTTCGCGCGTGTTTGAAGAAGTTTGATTGCGTTTTTTATACTTTTGGCAATCACGACCTGTGGTGTGCCTCGAAAGAGGAAAAATGTTCGCTGGAGAAGATTCAATCGGTGTTTAAGCTGTGCGAGAGATTAGGGGTGAAAACGGATCCATCATCGGGAGAAGGGATTGGTGGCCCGAACGACGACGCAAAAAGGAGGGTATTCATAGCTCCCGTGCATAGCTGGTACGAGCGGGAGTTCGATACGGAAGAAGAGGTGGAAGCGCCCGAGGGCGTGAACATTCCCGGTGTCGAGAGGGTTATGACGGATTATCGTTTATGCAAGTGGCCGAAACTCGACGCGTGGAAAAAAGAGATCACGAAGACGACGACGATAAAGTCAGACGATTATTACATTTCGAAGAAAATTGACGCTTTGAACGACGCGGATGGCAAATTTGAACGATTTTTAGAAAACGTGAAGCGAGCGAAAGAGGAAGGCAAAGACGTGACGGTGATTACGTTTTCGCATTTTCTTCCGAGGATTGAGTTAATCCCAGAGAAGCGCTTCTTGCTCTATCCGAAGTTGACGCAAGCGGTTGGCTCGAATATCTTAAACGAACGCATAGAGCGCGTCACAGAAATATTACATCTCGAGAAATCGGGGAAGGACTCGCATACTCACGCTTTTGGTCACACCCATTTTGGATGGAACTTAGTTTTGGAGAATAACGTGCGTTACGTCCAAGCTGCGTTAGCTACACCGAAAGAGTGGGTGAGACGTCCGCGGAGTTTAGTTGTAGGCGAGTTTTTTTCAAACGCGCCAGGGAACTCGCCTTTACTTCTATACGACTCTCGGACGAATGCGTTTTCCGGAAGCTCGTCGAATATAAAAGAATATAATCCTGGATTATGGGCAAAATATTACGAGGAAAACGCGAGGGATCCGAGTAATAAGACGTTAGCTCCTTGGGTATTGTCGTACGTCTCCAGAGTGTGGGGTTCGCGAGAGTTGAAGAAGAGCATGATGATGACGTCGAATACCGACGCGTCGCCGTTGCCGGGTAAGAGCGGTCAAGTGTAGGTCGATTAAAATGTGTACAGCGTAATATCGATCTCATTTTTGTTACAAGCTTATATATATAGTAGTAGTAGTAATAGATGTAGCTGGTTTAGTGTGGAGTATAATATACTGTCGTCACTTCGTGTGTTCATTGCGTCATCGTTCTTTGATTCGTATATACCAAAGCGCCAAAATACCCGGTCAAAATAAGGTTCGCGACCGTCGCCAACTTATTAACCCCATTCGAATTCACCGCCAAACACGCCACCCAAAACAAAGGCACCAGCGTCGCCATTTTTCGGTCGAATTTGAACGGATCCTCCACGTCGTAAAAGCAGTACAAATAATACGCGCACAAACATCCCGTCGCGAACATCTCCGCGCTAGAATTCCCCCCGTGACTGCTATTCCTATCGTCCTCGTATTCTCGCTTACTCCCACTACCGTAGTGCGTCTTCGACGACTGACTCACTCTCACGTCTTTCCCGCTCGCTCTCGCTAACTTCCTCGCCGTCTCCTGTAACTTTTCGTTCAGTTTCACTCGCTGTATCTCGCTCTCGCGTATCTTTTGCACGCTCGCTCGAAAGCGTGATTCCGCTTCCTCCACTTGAAATTTCAACTCCTCGACGACGTATTTATGTTGCTCTTGAAAGAACTTCAAGGACGTATGCGTCGTATTCGACGTTGGTGGTTTTGACGCATCATCTAAAAACAAAGCTTTGATGGTAAAACCATTCCCGTTCTCGAGGATGCGTCGAAACGCGCGCGATATCGTGACCACTCTTTTCGTCTCCCTTTCCACGCATTCGTCGTCGTCGTCTGAATCATCTGAATCGTCGTTCGTCTTCGTCTTTGTCTTCTTCATCGAATGATGATGAGAAAAAATCTCACTCGCGGTTGCTTTCGTAATCTCCCACGGCAAAAGAAAAACCGCGAAAACGTGCAAAACAAACGCGATCGGAAACGTGATCAGAGCGAGAGCGCACGTTCGTAAGATCGAGAACAACACCATCAACACGGAAGAGCTCTTCTTTTTCTTCTGTGATATATTCGTCAAAGTCGTCGTCATCTCGTTACTTTTGTTCGTTGTGTTGTTTGCGAAGAAAAGAAGAATAAAGGAAGAAGAGATGAAAACGTTTGAAATTTTTTTTTTGTGGTTCAGAACACTTTTTGCAAAACACACGTTGGAGGAGAGTTGTGAGCACTTTATGAACCTTTTGAAAATGTACGCACGAGTGGGCCTCTGAAAAACGTCAGACGTCGGTATTTTTATCTTGTGACGACAGAAAAAGCGAAAAAGGAAACATCTTCGTTCAAGAAACGCTCCATTCATTCTCTCTCGCGCACACTCTTCAAACAGACAGATTTTGTTGAGATATCAGGTTGTTTTTGTTTTTGGTGTCGCGCGCAAATTGGAAGAGCACTGAGAGATACGACTAAAAGAAAGAGAGAGAGAGAAGATTGAATTTCACCTAAATTTCATTCATTTTGCGCCGACACGATGACGACCGATTTTGACGATGACGATGAC
>Ga0206124_10000479_pt1 | contig 31922 bp, 24 predicted proteins | sample Helgoland_Spring_3_FD_148671 | JGI IMG/M metagenome (GOLD analysis project Ga0206124, IMG submission 148671) | Pelagic subsurface seawater microbial communities from Kabeltonne, Helgoland, North Sea - Helgoland_Spring_Bloom_20160321_2 | ecosystem: Environmental > Aquatic > Marine > Epipelagic ... | reverse complement strand
CAACAATGAAACATGGGATAAAATACTGGCTGATGGGGGTAGTGTTCAAAACATTAGTGAGCTTGATGGTATTACCCTGGGTCATGACATACCCGCTAAGGAAGTTTTTAAAACCTTTAAGGAGATCAATCAATTGGAGTTAGTTAATCAAGCAGGTCTTAGACAGGATTACGTGGATCAATCAGTTAGTTTGAATTTAGCATTCCCTTCTGAAGCAACCCCTAGATGGTTAAATAAAGTTCATTTCGATGCCTGGAAAAAAGGTGTTAAAACTTTATACTATACACGTACGGAATCTGTTTTGCGCGGCGATATAGCTCAGCAGGCAATGAGTGAAGATTGTTTAGCTTGTGATGGTTAAAAATAATTAAAGGGGCTACTTTCGTAGCTCCTTTTTATTTATACCTCTTAAACATAAGTTTATATAATAACTTATTCCAGGCTGATTGTAGTTTATCTATAATTTTTTTCATATTACTTTATATTTTGTTTTACCATTTTCTTTGTAAGCTTTTAAGCATCTATTACGGTTTTGATCTTCAGAAACATAACTAACATGCACCCAAGCAGGGTTTTCATCGTTACCAAACTCCCATATCATTTGATCAAAGTTTAAATTTTCTTTAATCCAATTATACATTTCAGCGTTAGTAGTGTGCCCAAAAGTATCATCAATATCAATTGCTCTTCCTTCACAATGCTGCGATCTAGAACTTCCACCTATAGCCTTGTTTAATTCAACGCTTCTAAAAAATGAATTTATTTTTATGGGTTTGTTTACGTGCTTTCTAAGAGGTTCAAATATTTCATTAGCAGTAAGAACCATATTTGAATATTCGTAGTCTCCAGGGTTGTTATTTAAGCCCAGTCTCAGAGCTGTCGCGCTGTATACACCTTCTTTTTCTGAAATATGTTTGCTTATCATTTATTATATATATTGTTGATCGCTTGCTGTATTTCTTTTGGGTCCACGAGCAGTTGCATTGATAAACCTCCTTGCCAAACACGTTTTGGTTTTTTATTTTTATCAAACAATATTATAGCGGGTACAGATTTTATTTGATTTTTAAACTTAACAGGTTGATCATCATAGTTAGCCTCTAAAATTTTTACGTTATTTAATGACTTTAAATGCTTATACCTGTTACTTTTATTCCAAGTTGAGTTTACATAAAGTAGCGTTACTTCCTGGGAAAATGAATTTATAGAAAATAAGAATGTGATTAAAATTAAAATGTTTTTCATGATTATTTATTTATGATCTCAAATAGTTTTTCGTCTATTTTATCTAGCTTTTTACTATTATTGTTAACTTTTTCATTTATATTAATTACTGTATTACGAATTAATTCATCCTTTAATTCATACTCTGATTTTTTAATTTCAGGTTCTGGTAATTTTTTTGCAAGTTCTATATCTGATTGTAACGCAAAGTACACTGAAGCTAGCGAAACCGCTCCAACTACAATTGTTGCTATTGTTTTTAAATCTAGTTGAACTTCAGTATTTTCTGATATTTTGTTAGCCATTTATTTTTGTTTTTATATACTATATGTAATCACTTACTTTTCTTTCTTTTTAAAGACTTTACGCGTTTAGGTTTTCCCGCGGGTTGCCCTAGTCTTTTTTTCTCTCTTATTTTTTTAGCCTTTTCAGAAGCAGACATTTCACCTGATGTCTTAGGTGTCTTGCTGGATACTCTTTTACTAGGTCTACAATACGGCGTACCTCTTTTTTCGCCTGCTCTTCTACCACAGGGTTTGCCAGTACGTACATCTATCCACTGCTCTTTAAACCAACGTTTAAGCGCTAAGCCTTTTTTAGTTTTACGAACTGCCATATTATTTTTTCTTTTTACTTTTGTTTCCCCAATTCTTTGAACCAACCTTGCGACATTTGGCTAAGGCTCCGCTTGCGTAAGCAGAAGGAAATACTTTATATCTTTTTTTTACTTTATGGTAACATGCGTCTTTTGCCATATTATTTAACTTTTATTGTTTGTTTAACTTTTATTTTTTTAATCTTTAGGCCTCCTGATTTACGTTTTTCTTTAATTAATTTAAACTCTTCGTTAGGAGCGTTGACATCCCATGCTCTAAAACCTAAAGCTAAAAACAATCTTTGCATTTGAGTGTTTCTTTTGTCTAACATTTCGGCAACCCCTTTAGCTTCAACCAACATCCTATCTAAAGGTAAGTTAAAAAACGAAGAAGCTAAACTACCTGCTATGTCGTAATTAGGTGATGGATTAAATTTGCCATCTATAGTTATACTCCACGGGTGTTTTTCTATAACTTTTTTATTAAATCTTCTTGTTTGTATTGCTGAGTAAAAATCAGCAGCCTTAGACCCTATCTGCGGAGATAAATTTAAAGCCTCTAATAAAGTGTAAGCATGATCAGCTTTAAAAGACCCTCTTTCTTCTTGCTTTACATACATTTTGTATGTGTTTTTAATATTAGTTCCAACAGCTCCGTATATACCAGTACCTCGTATTGCAGAGTCTAACATACCTTTCATCGCTTTATTTATTCTTTTTTCGCTGTCCTTTTTTATTTTTTCTTCGTCGTCTTCGTTGTCAAAACCAGGGAATAGAGTAAATAAACCATTACTAAGAGTATTAAACAATAATGACTGTATAGCTCCATAGTATAGTATTTTGCTTAAATGCTCTTTAGGATCACCTCTTCTATTCAAAAGATCTTGAGCAGATTTTTTTTGAATTCTAGCTGACTGCATGGGGTAATTTTGAAAAGCTAATATAAGACGCCCCGCAATGCTTCTTTGCTGTTGGGAGACTAATGCTGGATCACCTGATTGCTGAGAAATATCTGACGTTTTTGAAAAATCTAAAAATGCTTTTTCTTCTGCTTGCTTTTTAGTGTAAATTTTTTCACCATCAGCATTTACTTCTTTTAAATAAGTATTTATTCTATTCCTATAAAACGTTGCACCTCCAGCGGCAATTGCAAAACTATCAGCTATCTGCGTTGGCGTAAAACCAATTTTTAATAAATAAGCTAATGTTGCAGAAGCCTTATTTTTAGAACCTCTAGCTGCGTTTGCAATTTCAGCTTCTTGTATGTCAGATTTTAAACCACCTCTTCTTTCTTTTAATTTAGGAGAATTAAATAAAAACACAAAGTCTTTCCAAAACTGAGGTTGATTGGCAAACGCTAGTGCTGCTTTAGCTGGATTATTGTCATGCCAATTAATAAAATTCATGGTAGAAAGCGTCTGCAGTAATGCTGATTTTCTGTTAAAAAACATTATAGAACCTATAGAGTTGTTAAGCCAATTCATCCACTTATTATCTATTTGGTTTTGACCAACAGTTCTATTACTACCTGTTCTCATAGCGTATAAAGAATCTTCTATAGCATTTCTTGTAGATGCTCCAAAGCTTGCTTCTATTTTGTTTAGGTTTTGTTCGCTAAATATTAACTCTGCGTTTTGTATAAATTCTTTTATGTACTCTTTTCTGTTAATTTTTTCCGTTAAAGTTTGTATATCGTTTAATAAAGTTTGAGTATCCCAATACTGATTAGGTTTTCCCCACTTTTCTTTTTTAGTAGATATTAATAATGATTCAGCAAACCTTAGAAGCTCTTCATCGGCCTTTACCGTCTCGTTTAATGTTTTTTGTTCCTGCTTAGAAATGCCGGGTATTTTGTAACCAGCTTTAGTCCAAAGGTAAACCCTAACAGCTTGATCGTTAGTAAAGTTTTTGTTTTCTGTATTCTTTTTTAATTTCTTTTTTATACCTTTAAACTTTTTATATAAAGCTTTTAACTCTGTTTTCATTTCAACATTGGCAGCCTCTATAGCAGAAACCCCTTTAAAATAGGGATCCATTAAAGCCTCTTCAAAAAACTTTTGATCAGCTTCTCCTTGTTCACCTTTGCCTGCAAAAACATACTGGGTTAAACCTCTGAAATCTTCAGCTGAAGGACTTATAAATACTTTAAACCTTCCTTTACCTTTACCCATTTGTCTGCCTGCCATTTTTTCAATTTTATCAGAAGCAGGAAGTCCAGTTTTTCTTTCTATCATTTGGTTAAACTTAGTACTCAATGTTGTACTGAATTTAACCTTAGCTTGTTGAACTTTTCCTTTTACATCAAAATTATCAAAGACATCTTTAACTGCATCGACATTTTTAATAGCATCATCCGCGAAATAAAAGTCATTATACCCTTCGGTTACTTTACCGATCATCCAATCAGCTTTTGCTTTAGCAGTGCCATCTCCGAGTCCTACAATGTTTTCAAGTTTAATATCAAGGCCAATACCTTTCAAAAACTCATGTATAGCATATTTTGAATCGGCTGGCCTAGCTGTTAATATAAATACATTTCTATTACCAAACTTCTCATTTCTAGCCATTGCTTTATTAAACATAGGGCCCTCAGCACCTTTCATCACTTTACTAAATTCACTAAAATCAAATTCAGCGCCCTCTTTTGATAGTTCTTCGCTTCTTAAAGCAAATTCAGTAGCGTTAATTTTTCCTTTAGTGCCATCAGGCATAGTGTATAATACGTTGCTTTTAGTTGTAGCTAAGGTATCATCAAAATCCCAAACACTAATTCCTTTAGGATTTTTATTATAATCTAAACTAGTAGCAATATCAATTGCAGATTGTGTTGTTACAGATTTTTTAAATCCTGAAGAAAATTTAGTCTGCTTGGGAACATTAACTGTTTTGCTGTTTAATTGAGTTATGTCATCGAACGTTTGATTATACCCTTTTTCTTTTAATAGATCCTGAGTCGCTTTAGAGTTAAACCTAGCTTTGAAAGGTTCTTTCATGTCAACCCAATCTTGCCCGGGAAAAACGTCCCTATAGTTAGCGTCTATAGCTTTTGAAACCTCCGTAGGAACCACATAAGTGTAACTAGTCTCTACTATTTTGCCTACAGAATTTTCATAAGAAAGGTCCTTGTCGCTAATAAAATTAGCAATTGAGTTTCGTAATTGCTTAACAGGAGTTCCATGTTCTAGAGTGTAGTTAGACTTCCCTTCTTCGTTAAAAGCAGGTAAACCATCAACAGCCATAATTCCTTTTACCTCGGAAACTGTTTTCAAAATACTACGCATGTTAGAATTTATAGTATTTAAAATTACAGCTTTTCCTAAATTACTACCAGCATTACCGTTTTTTAAAAACTCACTAAATCTTTTTAAGTCTTCAGCGGATTGATCCGATAATTTTTTTCTACCATCAAGATTTACTTCATTGGTGCCAGAATCTACAGTTTTACTTAAATCGTCTTTAACCTCTTGAATAAGCACAGGGTTAACAGCTTTTTTACCCGAAGCCGCTTTTATAGTCAATCCAGTACCTGTTTTAGTTTTTTCTAAAGTATACCCTGCAAATGCATTTTTTAAAACTTCATTTTTTGTTATAAACTCTTGCAGACCTTTATTATTACCAAATATACTTCTTCCTAATCCGCTAACAGACCAGCCTCTTAGTGTTCTTAAAAACACTTCCTGAGGGTTAGATGTGCCGATGTCTACTAAATGATTATAATAATTTGATATAGTTTTTTCGCCAGCTAGCTTTGCCCCGTCAGCCTTCAAATTAGAGGCTCCATGAGGCACTCCTAATATACCTTCAACATAGCTAAAATTATAATCTACTACATTGTTTATATAGTTAGAAAAACTAACGCCACTACTTTTGTTCCATTTTTTAAGTTGTTCTTTTTGAGCGGTAGTTAAATTTTTACCTTCAAAAAGCTCATCATTGTTAGTTTTTTGTTTAAATTCTAAGTACGATTCTTTAAGATCGTCCATCATATCTTTAAAGACTTCGTCTTCCTGAGCAGTGATACTTAAAGGATTTATATTATTAATAGAAATATATTTTATAACATTACGAACTTTGTTATCAAAAACATTAAAACCTGTTATATAAGTTTTGCTAAACTTAACTGTACCTCTTTCTATGTCTTTTAGCAGTACATTAACAAAATTGTCAGCTAAAGCTGCTTTTAAAACTTCTTGGTTTGCTTCAAAAGCCTTGCTTATATCTGAATTTTCATTTTGAATTTCTTTGCTAAAAATTTCAAAAGCTATTTCTTCAGCTATCGCTTTACCTAAAGCTTCTCTTTTTCCTCTAATAAGTTTACCTTTTTCGTCAATAAATAAACCCACAAAGTCAGCATCGGAAACTTCATCAGCAGAAACTCTTCTAACTATTTGATTTCCAGCAGTAGCACCCCTAACTAATGTTTTTTCACGATCAATTTCCTGGCCAACCCAGTCTGGGTATGGTATAAATTTTGGATCAAACACATCTTGAACAACGTTTTTACCACCTATATTAACAGTTACCTTCACTCTGTTTCCGTTTTCGTCTACCCTAAAAGATCCTCCTACGGATTTTTCAATAGCCATAGGGATACCACCTATAACTTCTTTTTTGGTATCTTTACCCATTAAAAAAGTAGTGGTCATGTTTTCTATGATAGCTTTCTTATTTTTTATAAGATTTTTCTCATAAGTACCATCCTTTAGCTTACCTAATCTTTGAATAACAAGTTTAGGAGCTGCTTCAGGGTCTCCTACAACTTTACCTATTTTCTTTTTTATTTCCGCAACTAAAGGTGTTGTAGCAGAGTTGTCACCTCTTTTATCTGTAATCTTACTTTTTAGGCTAGCTAAAACTTGTGTTAACTTTCCTGTTATAGCGGTTATTGTAAAGTTAGGTACAATGTTACTTCTAGTAAACGGTGTGTATTTTCTTTTTTCGGCTTCTTGAGAAGCTGAATCTTCTCTAGATGTAACATTCTTTGCTTTATCTAGCCCCACACCGGATCCAGCTGCTGCTTCTTTCTTTCCTTTAATTAAAGCTTCTTTAACTCTATTTCTTATACCGTATGGACCAGCTATAATGTAACCCCCAAGACTTTTGTTTGCCGCTAAAGGATCATAATTCATTATGTTTCTTATGAACTGCTCGCTAATAACATCTTTAATAAAATCATCTAGATTTTTACCGTAAATATTGTCTAAATTAACAATACCGTAACCTGCTGCAATCTTTACTATCAAAGGATTTAATATGCCCTTGTTAATTTCTTCCACAACCTTTCCTGCTATAGTTTCTGCATATACTTTTTTAGTAGTGCCTTTAGGTACCATTTCATCAAATTGATCGCCTAAGGGTTTTTTATTTTTTTTAGAATCAGTTTTAGCTTTAGTTTTGTCTTTTGTTTTAGGAGCTGCTGCTTCTTTTTTCTTAGCGTTCTTAATTTTAAACTCTAAATTACGTACAAGAGCATCAAACTCTCCAGGCTCGTAGTCAAATTCATTTTCTTTTATAGTAGCTAACTCTTGAGTAAACAGAGTAACAGACTTGCTATCACCTTCTTTTTTTGATTTATTAATAGCGTTTAAAACTTGACTACTAAAATTACCAGATCTAAGATCAGCATTACGATTTAATAAATAGTCTAGTGCTTTTTTAGGAGTAGATACGTCTGCGCTCTTTTTAAACTTCCTTGTAAAATAACTTTCTTTTTTTCTAGAAGATTCTAAGCCAAAAGTATTTTCAAAATTAAAAGCAACTTCTTGTAGGTGATTAGTATATTCATCCTTAAAGGTATCTGAAGTAGCCTCCCAGTTAGTTAACCTCCCGTTTTCGTCAAAATATTTAGCATCACCGCTTAAATCAGAGTCTACGTCAGTGCCGTCTGCGTTTTTTCCAGTTCTACCAAACAAGGTTTGCATAGTTATAGAATGAGCTGTTTCTAGATTTTTATTGGTGCTCGCTTCTGTATATAAGTTATTCCTATACTCTTTTGCTTGGGCAGAAGAAAATAAAGCATCGTCAGAAGCATGAGTCATCTCGTGGATCTCTACTGATCCTACAAAAATATCTCCGCTTTCTAATCTTTTTTGAGTTACTTCGCTTTCGTTAGTTACTAAAAACTTAGGGCCATCTTGAGTTTCAATCATTACACCGTTAAAATCTGAATCACCTACGGTTTCTTCTATTTTTCTTTGTTGATCTAGATTTAAGTTATATTGATTTAATCCTAAAATATTACCTTTATCGTCTTTTTTCGTAGGGTCTATTTTTACTAGCTCAATATTTGTTCGTTTTGCAAACTCATCTGCTCTTTTTCTACTTATAGTTTTTGTTGTAGCAGCTGTTGACACCATAAAAAGCTTGTTAGCTCCTGTCTTAAAATATTCTTTTTCTTTATCTTTTTTTGTTAAAGGCTTACCTTTACTGATTCCGTCTGTGTAAGTCATTGACTCTACTCTATCACGAGTATTGTCATCATTTTTAGCTTCATTTACATAACCGTTTACAGTAGTTCTTCTTATTTCTTCAAGAATAAGTGCTAGCTTGCCCCTTTGATCTGCTGCTTTGTATTTTTTACTTATTTTGCTTTTGTTTGATTTTTGTGACCATCTATTTTTTATTTTTTCCCCTTCTTCTCCTAAGTTTTCTTCAACAATAGAATAATCAATGTTTTGTTTTATTGATTCTTGTGAATCTTGTATTTGTTTTAAATCTTGCGAAAAACCATCAGCTTGGTTATTTTTGCCTGTTCTTTTCAATGAAGCAGTATAATTCTCTATTTTTTGATCTACAACTTCTTTTGTATCTCCGGCTTTAACTCCTGCTTCGGCTAACCTTTGCTGCTTAAAAAACTCTAAACCAATTAACCTTCTGTGATTTTCTCCATTTAAAGCTAAAGCATCTATTTCAATACCTGCTACAACAAATCCAAGATCTTTAGTCTCCTGTACTAATTGAGCTCTCAAGTTTTCTTTAACAATAGAACTCAAGTCGGGATCTTTTAGGCTGTTGGTTATATCGCTTATTCGGTTAATCGGTAGCCTTAATGTTTCTTCATGTTTTTTTGTTAACGCATTAGTCATCAAAGAGTTGTACATTATAGAAGGCGTGTTCATCCCTCCTGTAGTGATTAAGGCTGTAACTAATGTATCGTCTAGCTCGCTTAAGTCAAAATCTCTACCTAAAATAGCACTATCTAAAGCAACATCCCCAATAAGTATTGTACCTTCTTCCGCTAGCTCGCCTAATGCTCTTTTACCCCATTCTTTGCTTGCAATACCAAACTTTTCTAGACCGTTTCTTTCAAAAAAACTTAACACATTAACACTTGAACCGCCTAAAGCAACGTTTTTAGAACCTTGTTTTATAGCTAAATCTTTAATAACTTTTTGAGCGTTGACATTTGTACCAGCAACATAGGAAACACCAGCTTCAATAAGACCTGTTCCCCAAGAAGATAACAGTATTTGGTTATCCGTCATGTCACCCATAGCAATAACTTCATGAAGCCCAGCTTGCCTGTTTTGATATTCTAAATTTGAAATTAACTTATTATCATAAAGATTTTTTAAAGTTTTTAAACTTTCCTCAGCCTCTTCTTTATTGTCAACTAAAATATTTAAGTTTCTACTTTTTTGAGCACCTGAAGAAATACCAAACTCAGCACTAACTGTTAAACGCGACAACCAAGGAGCTACTTTTAGTCCAGCTCCTAGATAGCTAGTACCCATTGCCATAGCAACATTAACACTTTGCTGAGCCCCTGTTCTTGTTGCAAAAAAGCCAAATCTACCCTGATCTAAAGCTTGCTCATAAGTTAACTGGGTTTCATAAGCACTTTGTCTATTGTCAAGCATTTTTTGCTCTTCTATAGCTTTTTCTTTAGAAACTTTACCTCCAAAAGCTGTAGGTAAAGCTAAGTAAGTTCCGTAAAGAGCCGTGGAAATATCATTCGCAAGGATATTGCCAGGATTATAAGTCTTTGACGTTAAATTTAGTATTTGTTTTGGGGTTATACCCGGATTACTGGTTTTGTCTATGTGTTTTAAATAGTCAGAATTTAATGAAGCAATCGCTAGCTCTTGTTCATCTGAAAATTGAGAGTATGTTTTTTGTATTTTTTGCCACTTTGAAAAAAGTTTTTTAGCAGCTTCTTTATCGGTTGTCTTAGAGTCGTCCCATGTAAATTTTATACCTGTATCTTTAGAGGCTTCCATCGAGTAACCTACATTAATTCCTTTTGCTTCGGCTGCTAAGTTTTCAAGCATTGAGCCTAAAACGTTGGATTGGGTATTTTGAGTTTTAGAAATAATATCAGCTCTGTCTTTGAAACTATTTTCAACATCCGCTTCTTCCATTGATTCAAGAATAGTACCTGCAGCTATAAGATTTTTTTGACCAGAAGCATCAACAATACCTTCCCATATAGTTTGAATGTTTGAATCTGAAACTCCTTTTGCGTATTTTTTATAGCCTTCTTTGTATATTTCTTCTAAAACTTCTGGATTAATTTTGTTTTTTAAATCGTCAGAAAGCCCTGCTAAATTAGTATATCTTGCGTACATCTCTTTGGGAGAGACGGCTTTAGAGGGTGCGGGCATACCTAAAGGAGCGCCTGACTGCTTAGAAAAAAATCCTTTAGCAATATTATCGTTTAAAACAGTTTTTATTTCTTCAACCTCGTCTTCGCTAAGACCGTATCCCTCTTTTGTTAACTCACTAGAAAGATTATCAATAAAAGTACCAGAAGATAAATAAGATTTTTTAGTATCATTGCTTTCTTCAACTTTTTTTAACTCACTAGGATTAGTTTCATTAAGCGTTTCTTTTAGATCACTATAGGCAGCGTATATATTATCCTGAGTTGCTTTAAAGTCTTCATCAGATATGTTTGATTTAAACCAATTCCTAGCATCGTCAAAAGATCTTTCAGTAGAAATTAACTCGCCGTTTTTATATATTCTATAGTCATTTACACCTAATTCATTGCTGCCTTGTCTTTCTCCTCCTCGAAACTCGCCTTCAATAGTATACCCTGTACCTTTTAATCTAAAATTTAACGATTCTACATTTTGCTTAGGGCTGTTGTCGTAATTTCTAGAAAAAATAGACTCTTTTAGTAACACGTCTTTTTTATCAAGATCTACTGACGTAACTTCGTTTTTTGAAAAATCGTAGTCAAAAGTCTTTTTTAATTGTTTTATTTGATTAGCAGTTTTAATTCTACCCTCCTTTGAATCATTTTCAAAATTTATTATAATTTTTTCTTTTGTAAAAGGGTTTGTGTATGTTATTTCGTCTTTAGCAAAATTAAGTCCATCAGGAGTTTCTTGAATATCAACAGCTCCTTTAAATTCTTTATTAACTATTTCTATAAACTTTTGTTCATCAATATTTGCAAGTGCATACGGATTACTTAAGTCCACACCTCCGCTAAAAGCACGCTTAGTCTCTATAGCTATCTTGTCTTCAATGTCTTTTATTTTACCTGTATAGTCAGATAAATTACTGCCACTAATTCCGCTTCTGTAATCTTCCTTAGCTTTATCTAGTTGTTTTTCTAAAGCTAAAATTTCAGGAGTCTTATATTCTTCTTTGGGATCAGGATCTTGTGAATCCGAAGAAATATTTACCAAAGGCAATTCCGTATCTATCTCTATTGTTTCCTCCGGAAAAGTTAACTCCTCGCTCATTAAAGCTTGTTGAGCCTCCGTGAATGGCGCTGGTTCGTTTACACGCAGAACACCCGCACCCGCTGCACTGCTGTCTGTAAAATTTGTTTCTTCAGACTCTATATTTTCTTCGGCTTCAGGTACTACATTGCCGTTTTCTCTGTATTGTCTAACTTTTTCATCAATTTCTTCTTCTGAAAAACCTTGGTCTATTAAGCTATTAATGTATTCTTCTAATGTCATAAAATTTAATTTGGTCTAAGTTGTTTTAATTCTGTTAGATACGCTCGAAACGCTTGGTCTTCTGTTTTATCTTTATTATCTGGATTACTTCTATATACATTTGTTATCCAATAATTTTTTCTTCTATCTTTTTCAGCTTTTATTTGCTCTCGAATAATAGATTCATTGCCCGGTCCGTATTTATCTATTAAATAATGTTCAAGACTTAACCTATTAGATCCGCTAACGTCGCTTTTTTCCAACAAACTAAAATCGTAATTAATTTCCGTATCAGCCATTTTATTACCTTCACTGTCTACAAGGCCTCCAACCGTAAACTGAATACCTGTTAATGTTTTACCCCCTGTAAAGTTTTCGCTTAAAGCAGGATTAAATTTTTTTCCATCAGTATTTTTAAAATTAACAGGCACTGTAGTTGTGGGTGAAAGAGTAACATTTACTTTTTCTGAAAATAAATTATTTTTTACATCTGTTAAACTTCCAGTTAATGCATTTTTTATATTTAGTGCTATATTTTTTTCATTGTTGCTAGGCTCGTTTGGTTTTCTAGTAGAGGTTCTCCCTTGATTAAATGTAACTTGATTAAGTTTTAAAGCTCTACCGTCTTCTCCTGTTGTATAACCTTTATTAGCAACCGATATTTTCCATTTTTCAGCCGCATAGTCTTGCATAATTCTAATTTTTAAATTATCATCAAGATCGGCAGCCGTTTTAGGGTCTCTGTAATTTTTATCTCCTAACTCTTTTTGTAAATCTTCAGGTAGGGTAAACCCTGTATCTTTAGTAAATTGGCTCCATCCTGATTCGAAAAAAGCTTCATCATCAGTAGAATATTTATTTAAAGCAAAAGTATTTGCAGCTGTTTCTGCTCTTGAATAGAATCCGTCAGTTATATATTTAGTAGAATCTTGAACAGTTGTAGTGATTGTTTTGTTGTTGCTATCTTTTATTGTAATTGTTTTGTTATTTGCAGTATTGTAGTCAGGAGTTCTATTAAAAGCGCTAGTAATACCTTTAGTTCCCACGCTTTCATTTATGCTAGCCTGTAAGTTATCTTTTAATTTAAAATTTCTATTAAGATAAGCTTCATCCATGTCTTGTGTATTCAAAAACATTTCTTTACCCCCTGACATTACGTAAAATCCTTGTTTAATTTTACCGTATTTATTTGTTTTAGAACCTTGCCTTATAGCGTTTGGACTATTATTGTTTAAATTAGTGAAATCAGCTCCGTTAAATTCAATTTGTTCTTTATTTTCATTTATAAATCTAGTATTAGAAACAACACCATCATTTACTGCATTGTCTCCAATTCTTTTAATATACCCAGATAAATTAGAATAGCTATTTTTAACGTCGCCAATTTGTCTAAGTATTGCATTCATTTTTCCTTGATCTTTCTTTTTAAATGCATCAATATATTGCGGTCTAAAAGAACTCATTGCAATTCCAGCGTTGTCTGTAAATAAATCATTGGTTTTTAAATCATCACCTCCTGTCATTGCGTTTTTGTTTATTCCTCCAAAAACCTCAACATTTGTGTCAAGCTGTATTTTTTCTGCTTCTTCGTCTAAAGCTTTTTTTTCTTTTTCCTGCTCTTTTAGAAAGTCAAGCCCTGGTTTTAAACCTTTTTCAAAACCCTGACTAAAAGCGCCGTAGTCTACTATACCTTCTGTTGGATTTTGATACGCTCCACCAGATGTTCTTGTTTGTTGTCGTCTTGCCATTTTTATTTAATTAGTTTAAATTCAACGTCAATCTTAGAATAGTCTACCCCGTCATATATACTTGAAAAGTTTTTAATAACAGCATTTTTTGGAGCTTCATCAGACATAACACCTTGCCATGTACCTCTACCAAAAGACTTATCAATATATTCAAAACTATATATATTTAAACCACTTTGTGATCTACCTATTTTATTTATATTCTTTTTTAATCTACGGTCTGAGATCCCTGAGGCATAAGCACCTAAATCATTGCTTGTAGGAGGGATTAAATTTGTATTTGAGCTATTTACATTAAACATGTTGTTATTACTCACAGCGTCTGCAAAACCGGTTGAGTTATTGCCTCCAAATAGTTGACCAAAACCTCCTGTTGCAGCAAAACTACCAATACCGCCTAGTGCTTGACCAATACCACCCATCATTTGAGAACCATAAGCTGCTGATTGTTGAGAGGCGTTACTTAATTGAGCAGATACTCTATTTAATTTTTGCATTTCCCTAGATTCTTGAGCTCCAAACACAAATTGCTTACCTTGAGCCATAGCCATTTGAATTCGCTGCTGCTCTTTCATTCTATTCATTTCTAATTGCTGCTGCCCTTGAGCTCTTAATTGTGCGTTTTTAGCCTCTTGTTGCGCTATGCTGGCTGAAACACCTTGTTTAGAACTTAAAGCTGCCTGTGCAAGCGCAGTGGCTCCACCGGCTCCAGCTCCTGTGGCTCTTAATGTATCTAAACTGCTAGCGAGCGATATATCTGTTTGCTGAGCTTGCATTTCTGCTGCCTCTGTTGCAACTTGTAGATTTGCAAACGGATTTGACAATTGACTTGATAAATCTGTTACATCTGCAAAAGGGTTGACAATAGCCTGCCTGTTTTGTTCTAACCTATAAAGTTGTTTTTGTAAAGCTTTTTCTCTTCTAGCTGCTTTTCTTCTAGCTGCACCGCTTAATATAGCTTGCCCAAGGCCACCTAAAACTTGCACGCCTATCATACCTATACTCATAATTTATTAATATAAAGATTGTTCGTAATTAAAACCTACTGAAAATAATTCAGCATGGTTTGTTATGTTTAATGTTTTATCGTTGTTTACAGGCTCATGCTCAAGTGTTACTTCCGCAAAAAATCCTTTAATACCTGTTGTATTCAACGCACTAACCCCTGATATTGTCGATGTATCATTGATCTTTATTTGCCCGTAATATTTTTTCTCTAAAGGTGTGAAACCTACATACTTTAAGTTCCCGTCGTACGGAGACAAATATCTACCTGTTATGTTACCTGGTATAGGATACGCATTGTAGTCGTTATCATCGTCTGCTGGAGAGAATAATTCTATAACTTTCCAGTTTTTAGTTCCTTCGTAATTAACTGATTTATAATACTTAACTAAAGAAGGATTTTGATTACTTACTATAGTTATAGTGCTAGGATTAAATTCGCCGTAGAATGTGTTCTTGTTATTGTTTGAATAGTGCTCATAAAGATCACCAGCATTCCAAGTATAAAACTTATTAGCTAAACTACCCCCGAACCTAGGTTTATAAGTGTGAAACGACGTCCAGCCGTTAACCCTGTCGTCAAAAGACAATGTTTTATAATTTGTTTTAAGTGGAGTTATACTTGTGTTAAAAGTATTTCTTGAATATGTTTGCTTATTGTAATCTGAATCAGTTGGCCCCTGTAAGCTTAGTACATAGTTTTTTGAATGCACGTCAAACATACCATACGCTTTGTCTGCATTTTTTAATTCATCTCTAAAAAAGCTTCGCATACCATAAGATGAAATTTCAGTTATTCCGTCTCTAGATAATCTAAGCACAACACCCTTATTTTTATCAGTAAAGTATTTTCTAAAACCGTAAACAGCAAAGCTTTCTGGATTTTTACTTATACCGTATTCTCCTAAATAAGGAACAATTTGACCAATAACTTTAACCCCCGAAGTCGTCAATCCTAATCCTTCTGCTGTAAAAACCGCATCTTTATCTATCAGCGCTGAGCTGACTTTATTTTCTTGAAATATAATTAAGTTAGTATCTTCAGCATACAACTTTTGGATACTACCGTCAGAAGCGTCTACAGCTCTGGTTATAGGTTCAGAAGAGTTAAACTCGTTTGTTTGATTTATATCTGTTCTAGAATTAAATATTCCAGAATATATCATTGCGTTAAATCTATGGTTAAAATCATAGCTTTCATCGGTAGCGTACGCTTTAACACCATAACCCATAGAATCTTCATTAAACCCACCCTTAATTCTAGATTCTTCTACGTGCCAATTTGAAGCTTCTCCTGTTGCGTCAAAATCATTTAAGTCTATACCAGGAGGACCTCCTCCGCTAAATACTCGTGTAACTAATTCTGTTTTTGGTTTTATTACTACAGAATTGAAATATGATATTTCTAATGTATACGCCATAATAATAATATTACGTGTTTATTTATTTATTTATTAATAATTATAGGCCTTGTGCTTCTATAACAATACCTTGTGAATCCACTTGAATTGCTTCTACAGAAATTTCTCCAGTTCCAACGTGCGCTCCCCACCATAAACTTCTACCCGTAAAAGGCCTGGAGCCTCCTGGAGCATCCCTGTCTCCAATCCTAACCTCATCACCTACTTCTGGAAGATCTTGTTCCCCGTTATGTGAGACAGCTACAGAAGTCCGTCTTTCTGCATCTGAAGCGCTTTGAAATTCCGGAAATCCTGTCCAAGGACTAGGGTCGGCATCTGGTGTGAGATAAATTGTTTTAAACCCTGATGTCTGACCTATGCTTACTATTATTTTAATTTCTTTGTTTGTAAATGGTTTGTTGCCATCCGCATCTACTATATTTTCTATTTCATCTTCAAAAACCGTTATAGTCATTGAAACATTTCCAGGTGTTAAACTTGCTCCTTGTCTTATAAATATTTCACCACTCGCCTCATTTACAATAAAAGGGAACGCGTCTGTAGGATCGGTTACTGGATTATTTACATCTTTAAATATAAGGCCAAAGCTTTGGTCCGCTACAACTGCAGAACCATTTACAGCCCCCATTCTACCTATTAGCACAGGTTCGTTTGCGCTTGAATCGTCTTCACTTACAGGTATTATTTCGCTTCCTGTGCTATAAGCAAAACCTTCATTATCGTTAGTTAATGTTAAAACAGGTAAAGCATTTTCTAATTTAATACGCTCTTCAAATTGCCCTCCTGAAGATATAGTATAATTTTCTATAGCTCTTGTAATTGTTTCCCCTCCAAAGACTGCTTGGATATTAAACGTGTAAGAATAACCATACTTCCCATAAAAAAATTCTTTTTTTGTTTTAATATAGTATTTATTTTCTGCTAGATCTTCTACAATTTCAAAAAAATCTCGTAAAACAGTAGAAGAGCTTCCTGGTTCGTTACTTACTTGTTCAACGCTTAAAAGAGTTATAGTAGCATCTTGTTGTCCTTGATCGTTAGAAGCGGTAACTATACCTACTTTACTTCCTATCGGATCACTTTCTTGTATACCTCCGCTAAATTTCTGTATATTAATTTTATTTAAACCTGTAAATGAAGATAATACAGCAGTGTTAATATCAGATACTAATCCAGCTGAAGAAGTTTCGTAAAATATATCTATTTTAGAATTAAAAGGTTCGGTTTCAAAAACAGAAATAGCACCTTGGTTTGCCTCTGTTGGTAAATTTGTTGTACTATCCGGTAATGCTATTTTAGCTAATAACCGACCCTTTCTAACACCACTTATCCGTAATAAAGTACTATCAAAATACGCTTCGCCAAAGTTTATTTCTGGATCCATCCCATGCTCTTTGAGCGTACCTATTTCAATAACATTTAGTAAACCATCTGAAGACAACAACCCCCCTACGTTTGGCACATAAGGAGCCTCATATAAAGCATGATCAGTGTCTGTAGTTGTTCCACTTCCGGTTCCGCTAACAATAGACCTAACGTTGTAATTAACAACCTTAGGATATAGTCTAATTTTACTACCGGCTAAACCTGTTTCTCTATCAGTATCCGTAACATCTCTGGGTACTTTATTTACATTATCACCAGCTAAGTTTATTAAAGCCGTTGGGCTATTAGTATTTCTAGCTATACCATCTCCGTATATATTGTAATACTCTTGTTGTTGTTGTTTTACAACTATTCTATACGAATACCACCCATAAGGATTAGTACTAGGATCATATGCGTCACCTATTATATCTTCAAACCTAATTCTTAAAACATCCCCCCAGTTTTCTATATTATTTGAATCTACAGAGTAATCATTCCAAACACTAGAATCAAACAAATCTTTTGACTTAGCAGGAACATATGCTGAAGATCTTTTTAACGATGTTTTTCCGTTAAGCTCTATAGGTAATACAACCGGTGATTGTCTGCCAAATATATCAGATAGGATAACTCCTACTTGATATTCTCTTCTTTGTTTTATAGAATGATATTTGTATTCTTTATAAAGGTAATCGCTATTGCTGGAATCTTGTGCGTTTTTTAAAGAAGTATTAACTTCAAAATTTAATTTTGTTTTATTTAAACTTCTCTTCTCAATATAGTTTCCGTACACTACCCTGTTACCTATAATTTCTTGCGATTGCGCCTTTAAAGGAACATTATCAAATACTCTTGTTCCTTGGCTTCTAGGTAGTGTCTTAAAAGGCTCTGAAGATTCATAGGTATAATCTATAATCCCAGTGTTAGACACGGTAGTTGAATTTGGTAATACATCTACGACTCTAATAGGTAGGTCACCGTCAATAGCACATAGTATTTGGACTTCTTTTATTTGATATGTATTAAATACATTTGAAGAGTTTTCAGGCATTTTTAATTGAAAAATAATTTTATTTATACAATTAATCATACTGTCTAGCTCATTATTCTGAGCCATCTTTTTTATTTGATCTAAAGATAATCCTGTACCATCTTTGTATATTTCAGGTAAAAAAACCGCTTGAGTAAACGGAGCTATTGTGGAATATTCACCATCTTCATATCTAAACCTATAGCTAAACCTAACAAATTGATTTTCTAAAAAGTCTGATTCTATATCTGCGTCCGTAGTAGCTGAAGAGTCATTAGAGCTATCTAGTAGTCTTAAAGGATAGAACGGAGCAAACTTAGCAACACTAATCTTTCTTTCAGAATCATAGAAGCTAGAATTATTTAAGGCTGTTGATATATTTATTCTTCTAGGTTGGTTGAAGTTGTCTGTAAAAAATAACAAGTTATTTAAAATATTAACACCAGTTATTTCGTGAGTTTTGGAAAAGTTTAAAAATAAACCTTGAGATAAAACTGAAATACTGCCATCTTGCTTATACATTAGTATTGCACAAAACAATTGTTCAGGGTTTAATTCAGTAGTACCTTCTGTTTCTTGTTGCTTAGCTGTTTTTGGTCCGTCAGATGCTCCTATTAATCCTCCTTCTGTAGAGTTAGGACAAGTGTAGTTAGTTATGAAATAAAATGTTCTATCATTGGGTTCATCAAAATAGCTACCTATAGTTTCTAAATTATTGAAACCATCTAGCAGTCTTAAAGGCACTAATGAATTACCTTTTATGTTTTGAATTGTACCAACGTCTTGAGCTTCAGAAGTAGAAATTTGAATATTTTGAGCCGTACGGTATTCCCCGTTAGGTAAGAGCCTAGCGTCAATGTCTTTATTCATTTTACCCTGAAGAAATGCTTTTTTATCTTCAGCCATGTGCTAGTGTTTTATTTGTTTTGATTTATTTCTCATTACCTGAGTCATCTCAGATAGCTTCATATTTGATAATCTTAATTTAGCGTTTCTAAGTGATGCTCTTTTTTCTTTCTTATATCTTTGTACTATATATTCTGATATATTTCTTTTTGCAGCTAAAACGTTATAAGCTATGTGTTTGTACAATGCTTCTTCTGCAAGTTTATTAATTTTCATTTCAGCATCAGTGCCTAGTCCGTCAGATATATATTCTACAACTATTATTTTGCCTGCTAAATCACTACTAAAAGCAAAGCTACCTGTTCTTTCATTAATTGTAAAAAATCCGTTTACCTGAGTAGTTTCCGGTGTTGATCCGTATCTTCTACCGTAATCGCTTCTTAAGTAATCATTAGTTGTTAAATACACACTGTCTTCTGAAGATAAATCCCCTGTTACATTTTTAGTATCAAAGTTTTTCCACTTTTCCTCTGTAATTGAACTACCCTCTACAATGTCACCATTAGAATCGTATACATAATCATAGTTATTATCTTGTATAGGCGCTTCTGTCGGGTTTGCAGTTAGTCTAGTAGGGTAAATGATCCTACGAATACCAGAGTTGTCTATATAACATATTTTAACATAGTTAACATAGTCTTGCGGCATAGGTATAGAAAGTGACGCTCCTAATTCTACCTCTTGAAGTTTAACTGTTTTTAAAACATCGTAGCTGAACTCTTGCAATCCTCTTTTTGCATGAAATATTACATCGGATTTTGCAACTCTATCAATAAGTTTACCGTCACCTACATAAGCAATCATAAAATTATCTACAATTTCCTTTATAGATGTATATTGATAACCTCCGAATACCGAAGCTTCGTAGTAATCTTGACTTGTTTGTCCGTCTAATAATCCCATATTATTGCTCTTGTTGTGTTATTGATTGTTGTTCTTGCATTGCAGACTGTATAACTAAAGGATCTTTAATTGTTATACCAAAGTATTGTAGAATACCTAATATTAAATCTACTTCATCCGAAGGGTGTAGTGTGAAATTTGTAGAACCCGAAGTTGTATAAGTGTATATAGGTGTACCAAAACTAGCGGTATCAACCGTTGAATTCCATTTAGGATCAGCTGGTGTACCAATGTAGTACATTGAAACCGATGTTAAAGTAGTTGGGTATACGTATATAGAATCAGAGCTAACATAATACATAGGAAATGTAGTAGATGGCGCTGTTAATGGTGAGGCTAATAAAAAGCTTAGTTTAGATTTATCTATTCTTTCTATTTGAGTTAAATTATCTGTAGATGAAACATTTATAATATTATATACTCCTGTTACATTATATGTGCCAGAAGACGCTGTTGGTAAAGACCCAACACCTGAAGATAAACTTATAGTATCTGTTGCGCAAAATGGATCTATCTTGTCTTGTATTTTTCTAGGAATATCACCGTAACCTTCAACCCCTCTTCCTCTCGATTGGCTTGTTACAGCTCTATTATATTCATAGAAGGCTCTGTCTAGTAATTCTAATTGTACTACCTTAGCTATTTTATTAAAATTATCTGGTGTTAAATAACCACTACCCTTTTTATTTATTATAGATAAAACTGTAGTATATACTTTGTTTACGTCAATCGCCATATTTTTATTTTTATTATAGTAGTGCAGCCACTATTAAGCAGATGCACTACTTATAATAATCACACTATTTTAACTTTTTTTCTATTGATTTGAAGATTTCTACTCCTTCGTCTGTTTTCAAGTAAGCTGCAAATGCAGAATACGGGTTTTCATCGAAGGGTACTGTCATCAATTTTTTATTGTTTGTACCCCAGGTAAAAGTTCTTTGGTCCTGAGATAAAGCTATAATACCCATTTCGCTAGCTTTTATTGCTAGGTTTCTAAGCATTACATTATCGTCATTTACTAATTCTAAGAACAAAACTGGATTGTATCTAGCAAACATATATAAATCTCTTTTAAGCTCTGCAGAACTCATTGTATCAACAGATGAGCCAAGTTCTACTCTAAGTATAGCTTCAGCTTGATCTATTTCAATTGACATTGCGGTATTTAAAGCTTTCATTTCAGTTTCAATATCCACTAAATCTTCTTTTGCTTCAGCAACTTCATCTCTTTCTGTGTAAATATAATCTTTTTTAGGATGATATAAACTTAAAAGTTTTTGCAAAGGTTGATTTGTTTTAGGTACATTAAGTACTCCTTCTTCAAAAATAATATGATCAAGTATCACATTACCATCTTGTTCATCTATAAAACAAGACCTTTGGTTGCTAGCATATCTTATTTCCCTATTATAGCCTGCGCTTTCATCAAACCATAATAATGGTTTTCTAGGTGTAGATTTTGAAGTTAATACATAACTTAAAGGGCTCATTGCAGTTAGATAATACTGCCTATCTTTTATTTCCCAGCTTGGTTTAACTGGTTGTTGTACTATTGGAGCGGCTTTAGCCACTACATTTTGCTGAGGAGCAACCTCAACTTTCTTTGCTGGCGCTTTTTTTGCTGCCATAATATAATATAATTTAATAGTTTGTAAAATGTGACGATAGCTAGTTTATATATATAATAACAGGCTATTGTCGTATAAGAGTAATAATTACCCCCGTAATTATAACGAGGGTAATATTACATTAGTTATTATGCATCAAGTGCTATAGCACAAGCAGTAATATCAGAATCAACATATGAACTGTTTACATCATCAGCTACAACTATAAACCCACTAGATTTAAAGCTTTTACCCCCAATTGCATCAGCAATAGATTTGAAAACTTTAAGTTCTTTGTTGGCTGTACAAGTTAAAGTAACAACGTCAACACTAGCAGCTTGCCCTTCTCCGAGGCTACCTGGTGCAAATTTGATTAATATAGTAGCATCAGCAGCAACAGTCACAGACTGAATTCTTGATACCGGGTACATTGCAGCATCATCAGCTGCATCAATAAATATTAAAAATTTTTCCATTTTTATTTAGTTTTTAAAGGTTAATATTATGATTCTTTTAGCATCACAAAGTTATTAGCTCCTTGAACTACTAAACATCTTTCAGATAAATAATGTACTTCCATTACGTCATCTCCAGTGTAAGAAGCAGATCCAACAGAACCAGTAACCCAAGACTTTAATCTTCTGTCATCAGTTTGTGAAGCTCTATATCTTACGTGTAAGAAAGGACGATTCATGTTTTTACCTAATGATTGGTCATATACGGTAGAAGTTCCAGCAGGAATTAAACATCCCCCTCCAAAACCACCTCTTGCAGCAGCATCGTTTAAGTATTTCCAGTCTGACTTGTAGAAATCGTAAGATCCTCTACGGAAAGCAGAGAAACCTAAGTTTAATGCCATGTCAGCATCGTTTTGGAATACACCAAAAGAAGCACCACCTTGATAGTTAGAGTTTAATCCAGCAACCATATCATCTAAAGTAAGAGCTAAAGAACGGTTAGTATATAACATGTTCTCTTCAATAGCACCTTGCTTATCAAGATTTTTAAGTAAAAGATCAAAGTCTCCTAAAGAAGCTAAGTCTTCAAATACATTACCTCTTGTTTCAATAGCAGCAAATAAACCTTCAGTACCAAAACTATCTCCTGAGTCTGCAATAGCAGTATCAGCAACAGAAGTTCCAGGAATACCTTTTACGGATTCTACCATAGAAGTTTCTAAGTAGTCCTCAAAACGTAATCTAGTTTCTCCAGCAGCTTTTAAATACCAAGAATATCCAGTTTGTCCAGATTCATCAGTTGTTTCAACCCATCCAATTTGAGCAGTATCAGATCCAGAAATCTTAAAGTGATCTTTAATGATAATTGGTCTGTTGTCATACTTTTGGAATTGTGGCTTAAGCTCTCCTGCCATAGAAGCAGAACCTTTAGCAAATTCAGAACCATATACAAATATGTTTAATTGCTCATTATCAACAAAACCTGCAGTAGATAAACTAGCAAATTTATAAGGTAATAAAGTAGCATCAACAGTACCAGCGTCACTAGCAACTCCAGTAGAAGTTGAAACATAACACTGAACAGTTTTAAGACCTGTAGCAGCGTCTGTTACTAAAACAGTGTTACCTACTCTTAAAGAGTTAGTATTAGAAGACCCTAAAGATATAGTACTGTTAGCTTTTGCTTCTACTTCAATACTAGTAGCAGATCCAGCAGCTCCAGAACTTTTATATGCAATATGTAATCTATTTTGTTCAGACCAAACTACTTGATCAGATTCCATAGGCATTTCAGCGCCTACCATTTGTAAAAATCCACCAATTGTACGGTTTCCGTATCTTTCAACTTCTTCAGCGTATAATTCAGGTAAATATTGTTGCGCCCACCCTTGGTTGGCAGTGTTTGCTAAGTCTAAGTAGTTGTTATCACTTACTGTTGGACTTGGCATAGGAGTTAGTGAAAATGATCCACCTAATCCTGTAGATGTGTTAAATCCCATTTGTTTGTTTTTTTAAGTTGTTTATTTTTTTATTTTAAATTTCAACTTTGAACTATTCTCTCCACCTAACACTTTAAATTTCATTCCGCCGGCTTCTACAACTGGTTTATTAGTTCTAGCACCCATATCAATATTTTTAGAATTAATAGCGGTTTGTTTTATAGCGTCAGCTTTACCTTGCTCATAAAAATGTGATACAATTTTATCAATATTTTTACCTGCATATAAAGCTTTGTGATAACCTTTAGCGTCTTTCATCATATCATTTTCGTCGAGGAACTCCCTCACAAAATTAGATATGTCGCTTTGGTAATTCTTAACATCACCTGCATTTTTTACATTATACCTATATTTTTTGTCTCCTACTTTAAAATCAAAACCTTTGAAATTTTCGTTAAAAACATTATTGGTACTTTGCTCAAATTGCTTGTACTGTTTTTTTTGAACCTCACTAGTGGTAGCTTGTTCTTGGTTGTACTTATTGTAAAAGTTAATAGCTTCTTGCTGTTCGGATGATAACTTAGAACCCAACTTGACTTCCTTGTAATACTCATCTTTCATACCATTAAGAAATTTCTTAGCTTTTGCAACTTCTTCTTTTAGTGTCAACTTCTTTTTTCTAATATCTCTTTCATCGTCAATATCCTCGTCGTATGAGAAGTTATCTTCAATTAAGAAACTTATTTCGTCATTATCTAAATGACTTTTTGTTGACTTGTAATATTCTTTTAATAACGCAGTATCATCTACGCTTGAATAGTCAGCGTTTAATCTAACGTATTCTTCTATGCTTCCGCCAGTGTCCTCCATAAACTTAACCAGGTTTTCAATATTTTCTGGTAAAGCTCTTTGAGGTGTAGCTTCTACTTTTTCTTCAATAACAGGTTCATTAGTTTGAACTGCAACTGGAGTATCTTCAATATCAGATACTTCTTCTAGTATGCTTTCTTCTTCGCTGCTGCTTTCTTCTTTTTCTTTTTTGCTACTACTTTCTTCTTTGTTGTTGCTCTCGCTGACGATTTCATTTTCCCGTACATCTTGATTTGTGTTTTTAGTTTGAAATTCTTTTAATTTTCCTAGGTCTAGTTTAATAGTCCCGTCTTCTTTTATCTCTCTATAAGAGATTTCATCTTTAGGTGTTTCAGTTTGCGCTGCTTCATTAGTTTCAGCAACGTTGTCTTCAACAACCTCTTCGATTGGTTGGTTTTGTTCTGACATAATATAATATAATTAAATAGTTAAAAATTTATCACCTTGGTTCAAATTGCTCAAGACCAAATCCACCTAAGTTATCCATTCCTGCGGATTCAAAACTTTTGGGCGGCGCATTATTTTTTCTTTGATCTATGAGCTCACTTTGCTGTGAGGCTTGTATTTTAGTTCTTTCGTCTTTACGGTCTTCTTTAAACTTGTCCTTGTCATTTACCTGCTTTAACTGCATTTCTTGTAGTTGCATGTTTAAATTAAACTCGTGTTCCATCAATTCTTTCTTTATAGCTGCTTCTCTTTCCATCTTAGCTATTTCTAATTGATTTTTTATTTGCTCTAACTGGGCTTTAGATTCTGTTAGCGCTTGTTGCTTTTGCATATCAGCCTGAGCTGCTGCTTGAGCTGATTGTGTATTAGATTGCGTTTGAGCTTGAATGTTTCTTTGTTGTTGCTCTTGATCTAATTGCTGTTTCTTTTTTCTACGTATTTTAAGAAGCTGATTAGCTAATTTTATATTACGCACTTCTCTAACTTCTATAGCGTCCTCTAAATATATCTGACCAGATTGTAAGGCTACTTGTATATTGTTTTCAAGCTTTGCTTTTTCTTCTTCATCTGGTGTTAATTCCAAGAATATACCAAAATCATGTAAATGCAGATTAGCCATTTCTTCTAACGTAGATACATTAAACTTACCTAATGTTTTTATAAAAGACTCTTTAGTCGGTGAATATTCTATAACATCAGAAACACGCATTGCAATACACTCTGCCATTGTTAGGGTTATATACAAGCTTGATTGCAATAAGTGCCTTGTTGCTGTGTTAGAATTTGCTGCGGCCATTTTTTGTAGACCTACTAAAGCATTCTTATCTGGTATTCCGCCATCTCTAGCTTCGTTTAAACCAGTTACATCACGCATCATTTGTAAGTAATAATTGTATGTACTTATAAGTGCGTTTATTTTATTGTTACCACCGTTTGAATTTAATTCAGTAATAGGTAGTCTTCCTCTGTTCATATCACCGTCTTGCGTCATTGATCTACCAATAACACTACCAGTTTGGAAATACATGTTTAATGCTTCCTGAGGATTATAATTTGTTCCGTTACCTAAATCTATTTCAGCTAAAGCATCAGCGTCTAAATAAACACCGTCAGGTACCACTCTAGATAATACTTGTTGTAACTTTAAGTGTGTCAGTTGAATCATATCCGCAAAATTAGTCATACGACTAACTAAAGATTCTATTCTGCCTTCATACATTCTAGGTGCACAGATAGCATAACTCATTTGAGCTTTTGTAGTATCTGCTTTAGGTCTTATCATATTTTTCTTAAGTTCCCACTTAAGTATGTCACTACTACCTATAACTTTAACGCCTTCATATATTACTTCTATAGCTCTATCAACTTTTTCAAAGTCATCATTAGCCGGTGGATTAAAGGTGTCATTTTTTTCAATAGCTTTACTACCTCCGGTAGACGTTTTCTTTATTTTATGTACTTGAGTAGCATAGGTCTTATATTCAAAATATAGAACAGATATGCTATTGCTTTCATTTGATTTAGAGTTATACCCGCTGTTTGTATAAGATGTATTGTATCCTTGGTAAGATTCCAACTGCTCATCTGTTAACTCAGGAAATTCTTTCTTAAGCTCATTGGTGTATATTTCTTTTACTTCACCTACATAATATATATCATCAAAGTAAGGCGAGTCTGTATTTGAGTATACAAGATCAACTGGATCCACATACTCTACTTTAATACCTTCTGCTTTGTTAAATGAACTTTTAGCAGCACCAATACCTATAACGGTTAAATCTCTTTTTACACGTCTAGATACTAATTCGTATTTGTTTTTATCAAACACACTGTTTATTGCTTCTTCTTCAGCAACTTCAATTGCTTGCTTGTATTCAAGCTGCATGTGTATTTCAAGTTCTTCCGATGTTTCGGGTAACTTGGTTTGATCTGTTTGGTATATATCAATACCTAATTGTCCGGCAACTGCGTCGTTAAACGGTTTAGCTGCCATATCCTCAGCTATCTTAGTTACATAATCTGTTCTTTCTTGTATTGAAGCAGGGTCTTGTGAATAAGCTTTTATTTCGTATGACCTATCTGCCATACCGTTAACAACAATATCAACAAACTTTGGTATAATTGGCACAGGTTTCCAATCTAGGTTCATGTAAGATAAATCTCCATTGATAGATAATTCATCTTTATATTTTCTAACAGACTGTTCTCCTCTAGCGTATAATCTTAAAGAGTGAAAAGACTGTCTAGACGTAGAATATCTACCTGACCCACTCCTACCGTTGTATCCGTCTTTAGAATTAAACCACTCGTGCTCTATAGCTCTACCAACTTGTGCTCCGTATTCAGCACTCATTTTCTCTATATCGCTAACCGCTTGGCTTGGAAAAGAACTTTTTATAGCTTTATTAATCATTTATTTATATTATTTGAGATCTGTGCCCTTTATTATCATACCTTTTTATCCCAAGATTTATACTTTTAACTTTTCTTTCTTGCGTTGGAGCATAAAGGTTTTTGTTGCAAGCCATAATAGCTAAACCTGAACTAATCGACGCATCAAACTTTGTTCTGTTATTTATATCAAACTTAACCCAATCTTCTAGGGTTCTGCTAAAATACATATCTCCGTAGCCGTCATTTATTCTACCCACGTATTTTTCTATGTATGATTCTATAGCCGCAGCGTGAGATTGTTTTATGTCGTTTGAAGAGTTTGGTATTCCACCAATTTCTTTTTCTGTTATTGAAAGCTTATTATAAGTTTTATCTGGTCTATTCATTGAATAGCCTCGATACCCTCTTCTTTTGAAATGATATAAAAGTCGAGGTTTATTGTTCTCAACTAATATAGGCATTCCGTAAAACACGCAAGCCATTAGTACATCTTCAAAAAATATTTCAGCTGTTTGAGGTCTTGCAACATATTCTAAGAAAAAACTATTAGCAGGAGCTTCCTCCATTGAATATTTAGTTAATCCATGTAATGCCCCATTAGATCCTATGCCATCAACAGTTCCTGATATATCATAGCTATCACATCCAAATGCACCAACGTGATCATTTGCTGGATATTTTATACCATTTTTTAATCTAACTCTATTTTGCATTTCTAACTTAGGAACCCAACTGATTTTAAACCTACCGCTTTTGTTAGGCATAAATTCTACAGTGCTATCTTTAACACCGTCTTTCCATTGAAAGCTGCCAACAGTTACTAAGCCATTTCTTTGTGCATCTTCATTGTAATCTATTTGCTCGTATAGCTTTGTTAAATTAAATAAAGATTGTTTTGTTTCGTCTCTAAACGCATGATTCTCTGTTCTTGGAAACTGACGATAATATTCATTTAAACCGTCTTGATCACTCTTTAATCCTTCAACTTCGTTTTCCCAATATTCTATTACACCTGTATCGATTAATTCACCTTGAGGCCCTTTAGTCGGTTTGTTAGGCGTTTCGAAGACAGGAAGTCCATAAGAATCAATGTATCCTTCGTAGTTCCATTCCATAGGTATGAACAAAGAATATAATCCTGAGCGAGTTTGTCCATTGGCGTTTCTTTTTGTGGCATCTGAATCATAATATAATTTTTTAAAATTATCACCACCTTTATCTAAAGCATTTGATGTACTACCCATCATGCACTTACCTATTACTTTAGAACCTAATCTTAAACAAGTTTTAGTTACCCTCCAGTTGTTTAATATGTTTGTTGGTTTTTCCCACTTTCCACTTTCATCGTGTACTAGTAGTTTTAGTTTCTCACCATCGTACGAGTTGTCCCCGGTGTTCTTCCAGTCGATCGTTGTATCGAGACCGGTGATCTCCTTAAGTTGTTCGTTGGTGTCGAGTTTCTTACGGGTAAACTTTGACGCGGGTACCCTGTACGCGAGTTCTGTCTTCGGCCTGTCCATACCGTCCTGGATTGGTTTGAAGAAGAAGGGGTAATTAACCGAAATGGGGACGACCTTATCAGTAAACATCTTTTTGGCGTCTGGCCCTGACTTTGATAAAATGCCAAATCTTGAATCTGTGGATATTGTTGCCTGATTAACCGTCTCGCCTGATGCCATGAAAGAGAAACCTGACCGTCTGTTCTTAAGATAACACATTCCGTAACACCGTACATCCGCTTTACAAGCTTCCCAGAAGATATAGAATAATCTGTTTGATTCCCTAAAGTCTGGCTGCCCAACATCAATTTTGGACCACTGCAAGTACATGTAGTGAGTACCAGTAATATAAGTAGGCTTACCTTTATTATTGAACCAAAAACCTTCTTCCCTTCTTTTAAACTCTTCGTCAATATAGTCATACCATTTGTTTTTAAATTCACTAGGTCTTTCTTCCCAGTCAAATACTGATTTTATTTTACTTAATTCTTTAGGCTGCTCTAAATGTTCCCATTTTTGTTCTAACTTATCATTAGATCTTTTATAGCTATTTTCAGCTAATGGTAGTGCTATTTTTAAACCTTGTATTTCATATACTTCACCAATCTTACCTGTCTTAGATATAATAACTATATCATGATCTTTATTATATCCATACTCCCACTTCTTGTATCTGTTTTCTTTTTTTAATGTATGAGGCTTTATGTAGTCTTTTAGTATTTTTACTAATGCTTGTTCGTAAATCATTTAGACCTGCCTTCTGCGAAACCTTTAAAAGACTTTTCTTTAGTTTCTTCTTTAGGATTCTCGTTTAATATATTTTCTTCAGCTTCAATTCTGTTTAGTATTTCAAACGCATCGAATATTGCTAATTTTTTAGTAGCCGCAGCATTTTTCAATCTATCCGCAGATAAATCATCTTCAGAATCTACAATTGCTTCTTTAGCTACTTTAATAAGTTCTTCCACAGCCTTTTGCCCAGCTTGGATTATATTCAACTTCGTCTCCTTTGTATTCATATTTAATTGTAATATCATTAGTACGCATTCGGTACAATCTATCATCATCTATTAAAAACTCATACTCACTACTAGGACTGAAACCTAAGAGGTCTCCCTCGTTTATTTCAAGCGCTTTTAAAGAACTATTACCATATTTTAGTATACCAATATGCTTTTGTTCTTTTTGAGTGCTTATAATTGAGTTTTTACTATTCTCTACTATAGGCTTGATAAAGCAAAAATCCCTAGGAGCTCTCCATTTATCGCCTCTGTTGTATAAGAATATTTGATCGTAATAACAAAAGTACTTATCTTCTTTAAAGTAAGCACTACTGTTCTTTTCTATCCCGCGCACATCGTAAAATCTTCTAAAGATATTGTGATGCACTATAACTTCGTCATTGACTTGTATATCAGTTTCACCGATTAAAGGTATCGATTTAACAATACCTACTCTATTGACAAACTTATGATCGTCCATGGTAGTATTAATTATTAATTTCTTACCACCAATATCTACTTCATTAGTATACCTACTTTCTTTAGGCTCTATAATGAAGCTGTATAAGCTTTGCATTAGTATTCTAAATTATATTCAATTGATATAGCCATGTTAGAGTTAAATTTCTTCCACGGTATAACTTCGTTATTTTTTGTTATGTAAATATTATAAGAACCGTCTTTTTGATTGTGCAATATATCCGAAATACAATGCCCTCCATAAACCTGCTGACCTACAGAGTAGTGCATTGCTTCATTTTTATAGTCAGTGCCTATGCTTATTTTTCTAATCAGCTTGCTCATCAGACTGTTCTTGCATTTCTTCGTAACTACCGTCTTCTAAATTAACAGTAATTTTGCCATACTTTTCTTCTAGCGCAGCACTGGTTTTTTCAGCGTCAGCTAATAACTGCGCAAATGAACCTACGATTTGCGCTTTCTGCACTTCTAATGTTCCCATGTCGGTAAGCATTCTATTTTTAAGGTTCTGCTGCTTTGTTAATTCCGCCAATTCTGCTTGTTCGATTTTTTTACTCATTTTAAATTTGATTTAATTATTAATTACTTATATATATATTACGCAAAGTGTTGATTACTTTCTAGGTGTTATTTGTTTTTTCTAACAGCAGCACCGAAAAAATAACCGAATATAGATAAAACTATACCTTCGCATATACCTATTAGGTGTATCCACACTTCTTTATTAGATTCAGGAATCTGTAAATATACTATAGCATATATCATAAAAGCAAAAGCACCAAGACCTACTATGCCAGTTAAATTGAACATAAAATCAATCTGTCCTGTCTTAGCTTTTTCAACTTCTCTTTTACGAGCACTATCTCTATCTGCTACTTCAAGATTGTATAATTCCACAAGTTCTTGATGCATTAATCCTTTATCTTGACTAGGTATTTCAGGATCAGAGTCTATTAAGTTTTTAACAACACCTAATATGCCTTTGTCTGGTAAACTTCCTGATACGAAGCCAGGCAGCTTTTTTAATAAAAACTGACCAACTTTAGTATCTTTAAACTTTTTCTTGTTTTTCATTTAGCAATTCCATTTTCTTCTAGCAGCCTTACCTCTTTCAGATTTCCAGCTTTTTGATCTAGCACAAAAAGATTTTCTACGCTTCCAAGCCTTGCTTCCTCTTTTTAATTTTGATGGAGGTGTTGTTACTGCTGTTTTTAACTTACTACCAGGATTATCTTTTCTGTATTTAGCTACGCCTTTTTTAGACATACCTCCTCCTGCTTTTGATCCCTTACCGCTACCTTTTTTTACTTTAGTGTAATAGCCTTTGGATTTCTTTTTAGATGGTGCTTTTTTTGTAGCCATTTTTATTCTATGTTTTCATTTGCTGTTTGTAGAACTTCTGCGTTTCTTGGAAATCCATAAAATTGATGCGCTGAAGCATCACCTGGGTAAACCTCATTTGAGCCAAAGTCTAAGTCGTCTGTACTCATTATATCATAAGCCCATCCTGGGTAATATACAGGTGGAGTTATTTCTTTTCCATCTGGATCATAAGTACCAGGTGTTTTTACCACTTTACCGATATTAACAACTGCTTTTGTTCCGTTGATGTACTGCATAGATGTAAC
>Ga0206124_10000474_pt1 | contig 32115 bp, 52 predicted proteins | sample Helgoland_Spring_3_FD_148671 | JGI IMG/M metagenome (GOLD analysis project Ga0206124, IMG submission 148671) | Pelagic subsurface seawater microbial communities from Kabeltonne, Helgoland, North Sea - Helgoland_Spring_Bloom_20160321_2 | ecosystem: Environmental > Aquatic > Marine > Epipelagic ... | reverse complement strand
GAAAAAAAAAGAAATGAATTAGGAATGAAATTAGAATATTCTTTTGTAGCAGGATTTGATTATTACCACTATGAAAAAGAATTTTGGATACATTCATGGGGTAATATAATGCCTTATCATATTGACACTGACCAACCATATTCTTACCATAAATACCAGGGTGGACAGTGGCTTGATTATAATGGGGGATTAATATTTGGGTATAAATTTGACAAACATTTAGGGGTGTTTGCAGAAGGTAAATATAATAAATACTGGAATAGAAGATGGCATGATTTTTCTATTGGTATAAACTATGTAATATTTTAATAAATGGCAAAAGAATTAAGCGAAGACACTAACGTACAAATAAGTGTAAAAACATTAGGAGGTATAGCATTTTTAATAGCAACTTTAGTAGGTATGTGGTTTACACTACAAGCTGATATTGCAGAAGCAAAAGAATTACCAAACCCATTACCCCCAGATGTAACTAGAATGGAATATGATATGAAAGATCAATTAATCCGTCAAACTATTATGTCAACCCAAGAAGACGTTAATGAATTAAAAGAACGTTTAGTTAGGATGGAAGACAAGATTGACAAACTAAGATAATTATTATGAAAAAATTAGTAATAACTTTAATTGTTTTATTATTTAATACTAATGTATTTTCTCAAATAACAACAATACATTTTAATGCGGGGTGGAATGAACCAAATAAAGCAGAATGGGTAGGGGAATTATCAGACTGTGATATAGTATATGTTGATATAATGGAAAATCCAAAACTTCAACAAAAACATAAAGTTGTAGTAGTACCTACAATAATTATATTAAAAGATGGTGAAGAACTTAAAAGATGGCAAGCTGATTTAAGTTTTAAAATGCTTGCTACTAAAGAAGAAATACAGGAAGAAATTGATGAAATAATCCTTAGTGATTTTTAATTATTTTCAATATGTATAATCATACATAATCAAAAAGGTTCCATAATAGTTTTCACTCACTTTAAAAACTAAGATATGGCGTTAGCAAATTTGTTTAAAGACGACAATAATATTAATGAAAAAAACGTAGTAGGATTTATATCATTTATAGTAATGATTATATTCGCTGTAGTAGATATTGTAACAGGTATTTACGGAAAAGAACTTCAAATACAAGATTACATTTATAATTCTTTTGTAATCGTAACCCTCGGTTCATTCGGAATCGCTGAGGTAGGCAAAATCTTCGGAAAAAAGAACGAAGACCAATAGTTGCTAGTTATCGTATTTATTAACTAAAATTTTATTATATGGAAATTTTATCAAAGATTGGCTCTTGGGCCAATAAACTGACTGAAATAGGAATTTCAGTAATTGCTCTTGGTGTAGTATTAGAAGTACTATTTGGAGGAGCAGGAATCCCATTTTTTGGGAACATGACTGTAGTATCAAACATCATGGGACTTTTAGGCTCATTAAGTGCTGAAGGTTTACTTGGATTAGTAGGTGCTTTCATTCTTATGGGTATTCTTAAAAAATAAAGAAAATCCCAATATTTATTCCCGTACCGCAAGGTGCGGGAATTTTTATTCTATGATAAAATTAAAAAATATAATAAAAAAAATTGATAAATGGATTTCGGATGCATTATATGAAATGTATCCTAATTTAACAAAACACATGAAAAAATGAAATTAGAAGTTTTAAGAGTAAGTTCACAAAAAGATAGTACAAATGGGTTATTATTTGATGTAACAACAAATAGAAAATTTTTATGTTATACCTTAGAAGATGAACATAGAGATACTAAAGTAATGGGAGAAACTAGAGTACCATCAGGTACTTACAAAATTACATTAAGAACTATAGGTGGATTTGATGCAAGATATACTAAAAAATATGGTTCTATGCATAAAGGAATGTTATGGGTAAGAGATGTACCAGGTTTTGAATATATTTTAATTCATACTGGAAATACAGATGAACATACTAATGGTTGTTTATTAGTAGGAGATACTCAACAACAAAATATTACAAAATCTAAAAGTGGTTTTATAGGAGGTTCTAATGATGCCTATAAAAGAATCTATCCTTCAATAGCAGAAGCATTAGAGCGTGGAGATGAGGTAGAAATTTCGTATATTGACTACGACACCGTCTAAAATTAGAACTATGTTTAAGAATATTAAAAAAGGAATGTTTCCATTTCTCATTGCATTTTCTGCTTTATCAGTAAGTGCATCTGCGGCATTCTATTCAGTTTATGGATTAAGCAAGTTATTTGCTGGAGCACAATTTCAAGTTATTATAATGGCAGGTTCATTAGAATTTGCTAAATTAGTTACAGCTTCACTTTTATATCAATATTGGGATACAATTAATAAAACATTAAGAATTTATTTATCTATAGCAACTATAGTATTAGTATTAATTACTAGTATGGGTATTTATGGGTTTTTAAGTGCAGCTTATCAAGATACTTATAGTAAATTAAGTATGACTGAAAATGAAATTAAATTTTTAGAAAATAAAAAATCATTTTACGAAGAAGATGTAATTAGATTTGATAAAGAATTAGAAAGAATATCAAAAAATATATCAATTTTATCAAATGCTAAAGCAAGTTCAATCCAGGTTAAAGATACAACATCATCTACTGGGTTTAGACAAACTATTTCTACAACAGAATTAAGACTATCACAAAAACGTATTGAAACTGAAGAAGAAAATCGTAAAAATGTATATGAAAAACGAACAATAGCAGCAGATTCACTTCAAAAATATCAATTATCTATATTAGAACTAGAAAGTAACAATGAAATCGCTGCAGAATTAGGACCTCTGCAGTATTTATCGGGTTTAACCGGTATACCTATGGATAAAATTATTAATATACTATTACTTATTATAATTTTTGTATTTGATCCATTAGCAATTTCATTAGTTGTAGCTGCTAATTTTGCTTTTGCACAAGCTTATCCTTCTAAAAAATATAGAGATAATCTATATGGAGAAGAAGTTGAAGTAAAAATGTCTGTTCCTGAAGGGATGGAATTTAATAAATCATACCCTATATCAGATTTTAAAGAAGATGAAGCTGAAGAAAGAATAAACATTATAGGCCAAAATGGTAATACAGGGGAACATTATGAAAAAGTAGCAGAAATGGATAGTGCTGATTTACCTGAAGATTTAGTTTGGGTAAATTCAAAAGATTTAGAACAATATGATTTAAATAAAGATGGTAAATTAGATAAATTAGAATTACTAAAAAAAGAAATTATAGATGTTAAAGAACAAATAGATATGTTTGAAGACCCAAGAGTAGCAGGTACTTTTGATGATTCTCCTAAAAGATTAGAAAATCTAAAATTAGAATACATACATTTATCGTCTCAAATAGAAGGTTACAATGATTTAAATGACGAAACTACTAAAATTTATTAAATTTTTATTAATTTGGATTAGCCAACAATTAGCTATACCTTTTTGGGTTGTAGGTCATATTCATTTATCTATACATGATTTCCATGATTTATTAGAAATTGCATCTTCTATTGGGCTAAATGTAATAGTAGCAATAGGATTTTGGTTAGATTGGTTAAAAACTTCGCGCAAATAATTTGGCTACTTAAAATAGAGTTCGTATATTTAGGTAATATTAATTAAAAAACGGTTATGATCAAAGAACTTATTAGAGAATTCAAAAAAGACCCACTACCAATTATAGTAGATTTTATGGCTTTACTTGCAATATTTGCATTTGGATATGGTTTATTATTATTTGGAGCAATAATAACAGGTAATTATTAATGTTTAATCCTAGTATACCTAAATCAACTATAAAAAAACAACTATCTAATTATAGAAAATTAAACTATAATAGATTTATGTGGTGGAGATGGTATGATGAAAAAAACAAACCACTTCCAAATAAAGCTGATTTTAGGGATAAAATACTTAATGGTGATTTTGATTTATCAAGTTATCAATTACAAGCATATTTATGTGAACATATGTTAGATGAATTACAAATAGAACAAAAAGGCGAACTTGACCATACTAGTGAAAAAGTAAGACTTTTAAAAGCTCGTAGAAAAAGATTACTTGAAGATTTTGAAAAAGATGAAAATAGTAAATTAGAATCATTATACAAACATTTTGAAAAATATTTTGATATTACAAAAGAAAAAGTTATTGAAGAATGTTTAAAATGTAGTGGAGAACTAATAGATCTTTATTATATTATAGAAGATAAATACAGAAGAAAAATTAAAATAAATAGAAAATATGCCTAAAATTAGCCACGAAGTACCAAGATGTCTTCTAACAGCATCACCTGAGTTTAATGATTATGATTATTGTTTACCTCATTTATTAGATCAAGATGAAGAATATAAACAGTATTTTATAGATGCCAGAGACAAAGGTAGATATGTTATTATGGACAATTCACTTCATGAATTAGGAAAAGCATATAATAGTCAAAGATTATTACATTGGATTGATGAATTAAAACCTGATGAATTTATTGTACCTGATGTTTGGATGCAATGTGGTCAAACAGCAGCTCAAGCCAAATATTGGAAACAATTTAAATATCCTAAAAAAACTAAAATTACAGCAGTAATCCAAGGTGAAGATAAAAATCAAGCATATTTATGTGCTAATCTATTACAAAATTTAGGTTATGAAAAATTATGTGTTTCTTATGGTGCTACCTGGTATAATGAGTTTTTTCCTCATTCAAATGAAGACATGGGTAAAGCATTAGGTAGAATAAGATTTGTACAGGGATTATTAAATTTAAAACATTTAAAAGATGTTAAATTCCATTTATTAGGATGTTCAATACCACAAGAATTTGGATGGTATGATAATAATCTAAGAATAGAATCAATTGATACCTCTAATCCTGTAATGGCAGCATTAGAAGGTATAAGATATAAAGATCATGGCTTAGATAATAAACCAAAAGCAAATATGAATGATCATTTTGATGTTAAATTTGAAGACATTCAATATGAAGACATAATACATAATACAACACAATTTAGAATAATTAATAATTTAAAACAAAAACAATTATGATATCACTTTATGATTACACAGGTCATGCAGACAAAAATGGCACAGGATTAAAAGTTAATGCTTATGCTATACTTAAAAAACAACCTTATAAAAAAAGATTATTAGAATTTAATAATCAAGAAGTATTTTTATATACTAGAGAATTTTTAGATGAATATTTTAGAGTACAAGAAATTTTTAATAAATAAGTTATGGCAAAACTAACAAGAACAGTAAATTACGCAAACTTCAGATGGGAAGAATATATCTTAACAGAAGATGAAGTAGCAAAGTGGAAAACAGGTGATGAAGATCTCCAACAAGAAATTATAGATGATGCAGATTGGGACTTAGTAAGAGATAAACCAATTGATGATTACGGAGACGTAGAATTTGTAGAAGAAGACTAATAATAATATGGCAGAATTTATAAGACATGCACTAGGGCTTTGTGGAGAGCACTATCACCCAAATATTTGGACTCTTATTTTAGGAGGGTTTGGAATCACAACAATTTTTTCGTATATTGGATTATATATAAAATGCAAATTTAAACAAGCGTTAGCCTATACGCATAATACCTGGCAAAAAATTAAATTTAAATAAATATGGCAAAACATGTAGTAGTTTCGTTAAGTGGTGGAATGGATAGTAGCACCCTATTGTTAAGAGCTATCAGTGAATATGATACTGTAACAGGTATTTCATTTGACTATGGTCAAAAACACAAAGTAGAATTAGAAAAAGCTCAATCTCTAATTAATTTCCTATCAGATAAAGGTCATAAAGTAAATTATAAACAAATTAAATTAGACGGGTTAGTAGGTTTACTAGATTCAGCTCTAGTTGAAGGTGGAGATGATGTACCTGAAGGACATTATGAACAAGATAATATGAAAGAAACAGTTGTACCTAATAGAAATAAAATATTTGCTTCTATTACACAAGCAGTAGCTTTATCTATAGCAAATAAAACAGAAGAAAATTGTAATATTGCCCTGGGTATTCACGCAGGTGATCATGCTGTTTATCCTGATTGTAGACAAGAATTTAGAGATGCAGATGATAAAGCATTTAGAGAAGGAAATTGGGATCATGAAAGAGTAGGATATTTTACCCCTTATTTAGATACTGATAAATTTGGTATTTTACAAGATGGAGAATATTTATGTGGTGTTTTAGATATTGAATTTGATGAAGTATATAAAAGAACACACACATCATATAAACCAATTAAACATTACCACAGACCAGAAACAAATGCTTGGAAATGGTATTCAGATTATAAATCAGCTTCATCAGTAGAACGTATTGAAGCATTTATAAAATTAGGAAGACCTGATCCTATAGATTATGCAGATGAAACAGGACCAGTTACTTGGGAAGTAGCAAGAGAGAACGTAATAACTTTATTAGAAAAATGGGAAAAATAAAATTATGAAAAATTATAAAGGAGAAGATTATATAACAGAATCAAAAATAGATAAACTACCAGATCCAAAATTACATCAACAAATAAGTTTTTTTAAATCTGGTGTTCGAATAATAGGGTATTTCTTTATCCCTTTTAGTTTGGTTACTGCAACAGCTTTACTTATATTAAGTGAAGTAATAGGAATAATAGAAGAATTAGTATAACAATAAATAAAAAATATGAAAAAAATACTTTATTTTAGTGCATCATGGTGTGGTCCATGTAAAACCTTAGGTCCTATTATAGAATCTTTAGGTAATAAAATTAATTACGAAAAAATAGACGTAGATAATGATAATGAATTATCAGTTAAACATAGTGTAAGAAACATCCCAACTTTAGTATTATTAGAAAATGGATCAGAAAAAAATAGGTTAGTTGGGTTACAAACAGAACAACAAATTTTAAATTTTTATAATGGGTAAATTTCAATCAAGTAAAGTTTTTGACGGATTTAGTACAGTGTTTCGTCAATGGAAAGCTGAAACAACACACTGTAGATTTGTACATGGTTATGGTATATCATTTAAAGTTTACTTTGAGGGTGAATTAGATGATAGAAATTGGGTTTGGGATTTTGGTGGAATGAAACGTGCCAAAACCTTAATTGATGGTAAACAACCTAAAGCTTGGATGGATTATATGTTTGATCATACTTTGATAGTAGCAGAAGATGATCCTAATCTTAAAGCATTTCAACAAATGGATAAAGCAGGAGTAGCTCAAGTAAGAGTAATTGAAGCTACTGGTGCAGAGAAGTTTGCTGAATATATTTATCGTAATATAAATGAATTTGTAAAAACTGAAACTGATAATAGAGTCAGAGTCACTAAAGTTAAATTCATGGAACATGGAAAAAATGCTGCCTATTACAGCGAATAATAAGTTATAACAGTGAATGAAAAACCACTTAAAAAAATGAACATATGCACAAACAGTTAAAAAGAATAGAGGACTATAATAAAACCCTCCCCGTATTAGAAGTATACACAGCCGTACAATCAGAAGGTAGTAGACAAGGTTATCCTACTATTGTAGTTAGAACAACAGGCTGTACTCACAGATGTTTCTTTGGTGAAGGAGGATGGTGTGATAGTTGGTACACAAGTATCCACCCAGAAAAAGGAACATATTCTTTTCAAGATATTATAGATGCCTACGATCAACATCCTCATATTAAAGAAATGATGCTAACTGGGGGTTCACCTACTATGCATCCTAAACTAGTAAATGAATTAACTCATTTTGCTCATGAAAGAAACATTTTTATTACTATTGAAACTGAGGGATCTCATTTCCTCCCTACTGATTATCCCATTAATCTTCTTAGCATTTCTCCTAAGTTCAGTAATAGCGTTCCCGTTTTGGGTGCTGTTACTCCTCAAGGAAAAGATGTGGACGAAAAAATGATAAAAACACATAATAGATTAAGATTAAATTATGAAGCAATAAAACAATCTATTGAATATCATTCTGATTACCATATTAAACCTGTATTGGATAAGAATTTATCTATGATAGAAGAGGTAGAAACATTTATAAAAGAATGTAGTATACCAGATAATAAAGTTTGGGCTATGCCTGCTGGGGATACTAGGGAATCTTTAATGGAATCATACCCTGAAGTAATGAATTTTGTAAGAGACAGAGGTTGGAGATTTACAGGTCGTTCACACATTATCGCATTTAATACCGAGAGGTGTGTATAAAGATTTGGATAAGCAAGAAGCCCTTCGTATATTGGAGGATATAGAAGAAAATGTAAATACATGCTGTGCTATAACAATGGACCCAGACGATGTATTAGTATTAATTGATAAACTAAAAATTTATATAAATGAGCAAACATAAAAACATTCATAAAGATTTAGAAGTTGTACAAAAAGGTTTTGCAAATGGGGTTGCAACCAATTTTCCTTTAAATGATAAACAAAAGGAAGAAATGATAAAAAAAGCTACTAAAGCTTATGGAGAATTTCTAACTGCATTAGATTGTGATTGGAAAAATGATCCTAATTCAAATGATACACCAAGACGTGTAGCTAAAGCATATGTAAATGATTTATGGGCTGGTAGATACACAGCGATGTCTCCAATTACATCATTCCCATCAGATGGTTATGATGGTATAGTTATAGAACGTAATATACCATTAACTTCAATGTGTTCACATCACCACCAAACAATTGGAGGGGTAGTTCATATTGGTTACATACCAGGAGAAAATGGTCAAGTAATTGGTTTGAGTAAATTAAATAGAATTGTTGAATTATTTGGTAGAAGGGGTGCAATACAAGAACAATTAACGTCTGCAATTCATAATGCAGTATCTAAAATTACAGAAGGTAATAGAGGTGTTATTGTTACTATTGTAGGTACACATAATTGTGTAAGTTGTAGGGGAGTTAAGCACCAAGGTGCTGCAATGGTAACTACAAAAGCATCAGGAGTATTTAGACAAAATACTAATTTAGCAAGAAAGGAATTCTTTGATTCTTTAAAGATCAATAACGGAGGACATAATATATAATGGCAGTAACAATAGATAACAAAATACATTTGAGTTGGGATGATATACAACAACTAACAGATCTTTTAAGCAAAAAAATAATGTTAGAATGCCCACAAATAGAATCAGTAACCGGTTTAGCAAGAGGAGGTTTGATACCTGCAGTAATTATATCACATAAACTAAATTTACCCTATGTTAATAATGTATTTACAAATACTTTAGTAATAGATGATATTTGTGATTCAGGAAAAACGTTAGAAAAAGCTCCTGGGTTATATCATGCTGTATTACATTATAAACCTCATACCTCCTCTTTTGTTCCTACTTTATGGGCTAAAGAAGTTAGTGATGAGTGGATTGTATATCCTTGGGAAAGAAGTGATAGTAAAGCTATACAAGATTATTTAGCAAAAGAAGACGAGATAGATGATCCTAATGCGGCTGAAGCTTATTGGGTAAATGATCCTGATGTTGTAAATTTTTTGGAAAGAGCAGACGAACCAGGACCTTGGTCAGAAGAAGATGATAAAATAAATACAGTAGGAGGTTTAACAAATGATAAAGAAGGATCATTTATGAAGTTCCAAAATAAAATAAATAAAAAAGATAATGAGTAAACAATTAAAATTAGATTTCCAAGTATTTGACCCAGAAGCAAATGGTCTTGTCCCTTTTGTTGATGAAGTTGAAAGATTTAATAACACTTTTAATAAACCCAACAATTATGAACCAACAATCCCTGCTAAAAAAGAATGGCAATTTGTCTATGATTTTATCCTCGAAGAACTTGAAGAGTATAAAGAAGCTTGCGAACGAGGCGACATTGTGGAAGTTTTGGACGCTTTGTGCGATATTACTTATGTTTCCCTTGGGAACGGTACTATGTTACATGGCCTTAAAAGCAAGATATGGCCTGCCTATCAAGAAGTACAAGCAAGCAATATGTCAAAAGCTTGTAAAACTGAAGAAGAAGCCATACAGACCGTCAGCCAAAGAAGTAAGGAACAAGGTGAGGCCTGTCATTTTGAGAAGATTGCGAAAGGAAGGTATATTGTCTATAGATCAAGAGATAGAAAAGTAATGAAATCAATTAATTATTTTAGACCAGATTTATCCCAATTTTTTAAAACTGAAGAGTTAGCTAAGTTTTATAAAGTTGAAACCATTATATAAATGAGTTATATTAAATGTTATGCAACAAGAATAGGTAAATATGATAGTAATCTCTATAAAATTAATTTATGGGATGAAGGTGGTTATAATTCTTTTGAATGGTTAAATACTTCATATATTGAAGATCCTAATGGTGAATTTACTGGTTTAGAAGGTGAAAAGTTACGAAAAACATCTGATTATAATAGAAAAGATCATGGTCTACATTACCATGATATAAAACCTCACCAGAAATTTTTAATTGAAAAATATGGAACTAATGATACCCCTTCTACAGGCCATAGAGAAATGTTTTTTGATATTGAGTGTGAAATAGGAGGGGCTTTAACTAAAGAATATATTGAAAATGCACCTATGCCTATTACTTCTATTGCTTGGTGGGATAAAAAAGATGATGAATGGGCTATTTTAGTATGGGATAAAAAGGGTTTAATACCTACTACTACTTGGGATAAACAAAGAAAGAAAAAAATAATACCCTGTAAAACCGAAAAAGAATTACTTGGTAAATTTATTGAAATGTTTATTACTAATTATCCTGATATTTTAATTGGTTATAATTCAGATTATTTTGATATTCCTTATTTATATTATAGAATATGTAAGGTTTTAGGTAAAGATTATGCTGAAATGTTGTCTCCTACAGGTCAGATTAAGACTGAAAAAGCATCTTGGTGGAAACATAGAGAAACAGGTAAATGGGTTTCTAGTTGGACTAAAAGAGATCAATTTGTAGATATTGTAGGTATTGAATCTTTAGATTATATTCGTTTACATAAAAAATATAGTTGGAAAGATGAACCAAGTTATAAACTAGATGCTATTGGTGAAAAATATGCTGGTGTTAAAAAAATTGAATATGAAGGTAATTTAGATCAATTATTTGAAACTGATTTGCATAAATTTATAGAATATAATTTTCGTGATGTTGAAATACTTAAATTATTAGATGAAAAGTTAGATTATATAGCATTAACAAAAAACTTAGCACATAAAGGCAAACACAATTACAGTGAAGTTTATTCAAACAGTGTAACTCAAGATGGAGCTATATCTGCTTATTTATTATCCCAAAATATTATCCCACCTGCTAGACCATATCAGGGTAAACAACCATTAGGTAAAAAAGAAACATATGCTGGGGGTTATTTATTTTGCCCTAAAGCTGGATTATATGATCATATGTTTGATTTGGATTTAGTTTCACTATATCCATGTATAATAATGTCACTTAACATAGGTAGAGAAACTTTAGTCGGTTACATCAAAGATGAAGATAGACGTAATAGTAGATTGGCTATTAACGATTTAAAAGAAATGGATTCTAATAGGCAAATTGAAATTAGAAATATAAAAGGTCAACAAACTTTTATTAAACCACCTAAATTAATTAAATATATAGAAGATAATAAATTATCTGTATCAGCTAATGGAGCATTTTTTAGACAGGATAAAGAATCAGTTTTATCAACTATATTAAATACTTGGTTTGATGAAAGAGTTGTATATAAAAACAAAATGAAGGATGCTTATAAAGCGGGTAATAAAGAAGAAGGTGAATATTATTATTTAATGCAGTATACAATGAAAATCTTACTTAATTCACTATATGGAGCTACAGCTTTACCAACATTTAGATATGGATTACCTGATTTTTTAATTAGCCAAGCTATTACACTAACAGGACAAAGAATTATACAGGAAAGTGCATTATGTGCTAATACCTTTTTAAATAAAGTATTAAGGGACGAAATAAAATTAGAAATATGACATTAAAAAAACAATCAATTAGACAAAATATGCTAATTAAAGCTAATGGTAAATTAATTGAAAAAGAAGAATTAATAAAATTAAGTGAGTCTTGGAGTGAGTCACAAGAAATTATGTTTAAAAAATGTCTAAAACAAGGAGTATTTAGATTTACAATTAATAAAATAACTTTTCAAATAACACTAACAAACAAATGAAAATAGAAATATCAAACGGAGAACTACTAGATAAAATATCAATTCTAGAATTAAAAATGTTAAATATAACAGATGAAGATAAATTAGTCAATATTAATAATGAATTTAATGAACTAAATCCATTTGTACATGATTTATTTGACAAATATGGACCAGAAATTCAAGAATTATATTTAAATTTATCTAAAATTAATGGTCAATTATGGACTATTGAAGATGACATTAGAGAATGTGAAAGAAGTAAAGATTTTAGTGAAAAATTTGTAGAATTAGCAAGATCTGTGTACATTACTAATGATAAAAGATGTGATGTTAAAAAAGAAATAAACATTTTAACAGAATCAGGTTTAGTTGAAGAAAAATCATACGAAAAATATTAATGAGACATTTAGAAGATACTCCTTGGTGGATTTGTAATAAAGATGATAAGAATTTATGTGCTTATGTTGACACAGATTCAAATTATTTTCACGGAGGTCCTGTATTAAAACATATTTACCCTGATTTTGATAAAAAATTTAGTGATATTGAAAAAGATAATATTACAGAAAAATTAGCTGAAATAACTGAAGATGTTATTAATGAAGACTATAAAAGATTAGTTATTAAAAGTTTTGGGGTAATTAGAGAAAATAGGCTAAAAATGAAAACTGAATGTGTAATACGTGCAGCTTATTTTAGGGCTACAAGACGTTATGCACAATGGATTACTAAAACAGAAGGTATATCAAAAGAAACTTTAGATATAAAAGGTCTAGAGTTTATGAAAGCAAATTTCCCACCAATTTTAGGTAAATTTTTCAATAACATTTTACAACAAACTTTAAAGGGAGTTAAAGAAGAAAGTATTACTAAACAGATTAAAACTTTTAAAGAAAAAATATTAAATGGGGATATTCCTTTAACACAATTAGGAAATCCTACAATGATTAAAAAACTAAATAAATATGCTGGACGTAAAGCCGCAGGTGAAATGTTTACTGAAATACTTAGACCCCTTAGTCAGAAAAAGGAAGGCAAAACACAAAGAAATTTAGGAGCACCTGCACCTGTTAGAGCAGCTATTAGATATAATGATCTATTAAGTTTATGGCAATTAGATAAAAAACATAACTTAATGACTCAAGCAGATAAAGTAAAATGGATTTACTTAAAAGATAATCCATATAAAATAGAAGCATTAGCTTTTTTTGATCATGATATGCCTAAAAAAGTAAAACAATTTTTAGATAATTATGCTGATAGACAAAAAGTATTTGATTCAATTTTATTAAATAAATTAGAAGGGTTTTTTAATGATTTAGAATGGGATTTATCATTAAACCCTTATGTAAACTCATTAAATTCCTTTGAAATATAAAATAACTTTCGTATATTATAACCTATGATAAATAAAAATACATTACAATCTGTCATTAATAAGTACTTTTTAAAAGGACTAAATAATACTGTTAAATGGAGAATTAAAGATAATACTTTAACTATTTATGCTGGATCAAAAGGTAAAATATGTAAAATACATTTAAATAATTTTCCATTTGAAGATTGTGAATTAGGAATCTTTGATACTGATAAATTAAATAAATTAATATCTATTACTAATGGAGATTTATTAATCCAACCTGAAAAAACCCATAAAATATACACTAAAATTAACATATCAGATTCAAACTTTGATTTATCTTATTCATTAGCTGATATACTAGTAATTGGTAGTAATACATGGTTAGAAGATCCTGAAGATGGTTATAATCTTGAAACTAATTTATCTATAGATGATATTGATTCTTTAATAAAAGCTAAAAATGCTTTATCTGAAGTAGATCATATGTTAGTAAAAACAACTAAAAGTATTGATGGTGTAAAAATGTGTGAATTTTTATTTGGAGATGATGCTAATTATGCTAATAAAATTACTTACCAAACACCAGGTAAATTTGAAGATGATTTATCAATACCTTTTAATTCAAATATTTTTAAAGATATATTATCTTCTAATAAAGATATGGATGGGGGAGTATTAAAATTAACACAAGAAGGTTATATAAATTTAAAATTTACTTCTGAAGGATTAGGCATAACAAGTGAATATTTTTTAGTAAGAAATGAACAGTAAAAAAAATTTATATATGTATAACAAAATAACATTGTAGCTAGGGCACAAGTTATATTTTTAAATAATTAATTAATCGGAAGCTTCGGCTCCATAAAACAAAAATGATATGAGTACATTAGAAATCTTAGAAAGACATATTAGTCCTTTCGACATCCTATTTAGGAATCACTTCAATGCTGAATCGCAGTTTGCACCAGCATTAAATTCAAAACAACCACATCCCCTTAATATTTACTTTGATGATAAAGGTCTTTATTTTGAAGTTGCCTGTACTGGGTTAACTAAAAAAGACGTTATCCTCGATATTGAAGGAGATATTTTAAAAATAAGTTATAAAAAACCAAAAGAAGAAAAATTCCATGAAGGAACTATCCATAATGGTTTATCTAAAAAATCATTTGATTTAAGATATAAAATTGCACCTAAATTTGATTTAGGACAAATTGATGCATCTTTAACAAATGGATTATTAGATATTTTTATACCTTTAGCTGAGGAAGCTAAGCCAAAATCTATTAAAATTAAATAAACAGTAATTGTAAAAAAACGTGTCCTAGCCACATTTTTTTCGTATATTGACGTCAATATTAATAATAAAAAGTTATATGGCAAGAAAACCTAAATCCCTAACCCTTATTGAAGATCCATGGATGGAACCTTATTTTATCACTAAAGATGAAAACTGTTATACAGTTAACATTAAAGTAACATCTGATAAAAACCATTTTAGATCTACAGGAAAAAGTAAAACTTATTCAAAATCATTAACCTTTCATGCAAAATTTGAACAAGCATTAAAAAGAATAAGTGAAGAACAGTTACATACTAAAGAACATTATACCAACCTTAACGATTTTTTAGATCGTTTTAAAACAATTGAAAATAACATTAAAAATCATATTAATCATGAATAAATTAGAAGCACTATTTGATGCGGTTATCGTTAAACCTATTGAAAACGAAGAAGAAATCCACGGTAACATTATTGTACCTGATATGGGTAAAGAAAAAAATGAATTTGGAGAAATTGTAGCTATCGGAACGGGTAGATATACTCTAAATGGTGACCTAATTCCTATGCATTTAAAGGTAGGAGATAAAGTAGTTTTACCAACTCAAGGTTTTACTAAATTACCATTTAATGGTGAAGAATATTATGTAGGACCTGAAAATCAAGTATTAGCTAAAGTAGCTACAGAGATAAATGTATCTGATATTTTAGATGAAACTGAGGTAACTAATGAAGATAAGAAAAATTTAACTGAAATTAATAATAAATAAAAAAATGAGTAAAAAAATACAATTTAGCGATGAATCTAGAAATGATCTTGTAAAAGGGATAAATATACTAGCAGATGCTGTTGTTTCAACTTTAGGCCCAAATGGAAGAAATGTTGTAATTGCAGGAGATGATGGTATACCTTCTAGTACAAAAGATGGTGTTACAGTAGCAAAATCCATCTCATTAAAAAACCCAACTGAAGAATTAGGGGTTCAATTAGTAAAACAAGCAGCAGTACAAACAGCAGATAAAGCTGGGGATGGTACAACTACATCAACATTATTAGCTAGAGAAATGATTAATTTAGGATTAGACAATCTATCTAAAAATGAAAATGCTGTACAAATTAAACGTAATATTGATAAAGCAGTTAAAGAAGTAATTAAAACTTTAAGAAAAAATATATCTGAAGATATATCAGCTGAAGGTCAATTAGAACAAATCGCAACTATATCAGCTAATAATGATATAGAAGTAGGTACTTTAATAGCAACAGCACTTGAAAAAGTTGGTATGGAAGGTGTTGTTCATATTGAGGAATCAAAAACTGGAGATACTTATCTAGAAACTGTTGAAGGTATGCAATTTGATAGAGGATTTAAATCCCCTTATTTTGTTACTGATAATAGTACAATGTCAGCAGTATTAGAAAATCCTGTTGTATTAATTGCAGACCAAAAATTAAATTCTGTAAAAGAATTATTACCAATATTAGAAGCAGTATCTAGTGAAGGAAAATCACTATTAATAATTGCAGAAGATATTGATAATGAAGCATTAGCTACTTTAATAGTAAATAAAATGAGAGGTACTGTTAATGTATGTGCTGTTAAAGCACCTGAATTTGGTGATAAGAGAAAATTAGTATTAGAAGATATTGCTATAATGACTGGTGGTCAAGTATTTGATAAACAAAAAGGCATGAAATTAGATAAATTTTCATGGGATTGGTTTGGTGAAGCTCGTACTGCTACTATTACAAAAGAAACAACAACTATTGTTGATGGTAAAGGATCAGAAGAGGATATTAGCAAAAGAGTTGATAATCTACAAAGCCAAGTTGATAATGCACAAACTCCTTATGAAACAGAACAGTTACAAAATAGATTAGCAAAGTTTGTAGGTGGAGTAGCTATTATTCATGTTGGTGGTAATACTGAAATTGAGTTAAAAGAAAAGAAAGATAGAGTTGATGATGCATTACATGCTACAAAAGCTGCTATTGAAGAAGGAATCCTACCAGGAGGTGGTGTTGCTTTACTTTATGCCCGAGAAAGTATAAAAATAGATAATGAAGGTGCAAAAATTGTATATGAAGCATGTGGTAAACCATTTGAACAAATTTTACTTAATGCAGGATACAATAAAGTTGAAGCTGGGTTATTTGGAAGATACAAATTAGTAGATTCAGGTAATAATCATTGGTCAGGGATAGATGTTAATAAAGGAGAAGTAATTGATTATAAAGAATCAGGTATTATTGATCCTACTAAAGTAACAAGACTAGCACTTGAAAATGCTGCTTCTGTAGCAGGTACTGTTTTACTAACAGAATGTACTGTAGTAAATGATTTAGATGAAAACAATGATAAACAACAACCAGCAATGGACCCATCAATGATGGGAATGATGTAAATTAATAATTAATAAATAAATAAATAAAAATGACAAAAGATCAAATTTTTGAGGTAATTGAAGAAAATTTCAATATCTTAGCAGAAAACAATAGTGGTACTACTAAAAAAAGTCAAGGGATTGCAAGAAAAGCAGCCCAAGCTATTAAAAGAGTAATTACAGATTATAAAAAAGCATCTGTAGCAGAATCTAAATAATTTAATGGGGGAGCTTGTCTCCCCCACTTAATTTTCGTATATTATAGGAATGAAAACAAAAATAACAGAAAATTTAATTTTAATAGCTCGTAGAGTACCCCCAGGAGATAAATGGAGATTAGTAACAGAAGAACCTGGTGGTAAGGTACATACAACATTAACAGATGCATTAGAAGCTTATATGGTTAAATCTGGTTTTAAAGGTGATTATAAATTAGCCCCATTACAAAGTGAGTTATATGCAATATCAACAACTGAAGTAGAAATAAAACCAGAACCAATTAAAAGATACTCAATTTATGGTGAATACGGAGAATAGTTTACTAGTAGAAAAATATAGACCTACTAAATTAGATAATTATGTAGGTAATGAAAATATAAAATCTGTTATATCAAAATATTTAGAACAGAATGATATACAAAATTTCATATTTTATGGACCCGCTGGTACAGGTAAAACTACACTAGCAAAATTAATAATTAAAAACTTAGATTGTGATTACATTTATATTAACGCTTCTGACGAGCGTGGGATCGAAACTATTAGGGATAAAGTCTCTGGTTTTGCGTCTGTTGCGTCATTTAAACCCCTTAAAGTTGTTATCTTGGATGAGGCGGATTTTCTTACAATACAAGCGCAAGCATCACTTAGAAATATAATTGAAACATTTTCACGTACTACAAGATTTATTATGACTTGTAATTTTGTAGAACGTATTATTGATCCTTTACAATCAAGATGTCAAGTACTTAAAATTGTTCCTCCAACTAAAAAAGATGTTGCTAAACACTTAAATTGGATTTTACAAGAAGAAATGATAATGCATAATGTAAAAGATTTAGTACCATTAGTTAATCAATATTACCCTGATTTACGTAAATGTATTAATACTATACAATTATCTACACAAAACAATGCATTAAAATTAGATAAAACAATATTAGTTTCATCTAATTATATGGATAAAATATTATCTGAATTATCACAAAATAAACCTTCATTTACCAAGATTCGTCAAATAATAGCAGATGCTAATGTTGATGATTTTGATGAATTATTTAGGTTTTTATACGAAAACGCTGTTAAATTTCTACCCAATAAAGAAGGTACAGCAACTGCTCTAATTAATGACCATCAATATAAGGCTAATTTTAGAATAGATAAAGAAATTAATATAATGAGTTTAATAAATAATTTAATAATTAACAAGTAATGAAACAATCACAACAACAACCTCAATTAAATGTAGATTTAAAAGCAACTACTCCAATTCTTAACTCAGAAGGTAAGAATATATTTGTATCAGGAGTTATTTTAAGAAAAATTTCTAAATTTGTTGCAGGTACAGATGAAGATGCTATAATGCCTCTTCCAGTATTTTATGACCCAAGTTCAGGTAAAATTTTAAAGGAAGGTTTACCAAAAGAACTAAGAGAAGAATTAAAGGACGAAACACTATCAATGTAAATGAAAAATGTTTGGGATTGGCTTAAACAAATAAACAGCATTAAAGCTGATCCTAATTCTTTTTCAGATAAAGATTGGGAGTTATGGAATAGCTATATGATTCATAGATTTATGTCTATGAATTCTAGCTTTCTTGATATAGTCAATGAAGTACAAACTATATTACCTCAAAATAAAAAAGAAATATATACTATATATAGAGAATTTATTCCTAAAAATAATAAATGGAATAAATATATTAAATCTAGTATTAAACAACCAAATAAAGACTTAATAAATTATTTAAGTAATTATTGGGAATGCTCAAAAAATGAAGCAAAAACATATTTAAATATTTTGGATAATGGTGAAATAGTTCGTATATTAACATCAATAGGATTAAATAAAAAAGAAATAAAAAAATTAAATAAATGAACGAAAAATTATACACAATGTTACATTCAGCTGCAACAGCGGATAAAGCAAAAGCACTATTAAGTATTGATCTATTATCAAATAACCCAGTAGGGATTGGTGATCATACAACAGAAGATTTTTATAAAAATGCTGAAGAAGCATTATCAACTTTTGCTGGTGCTCAAGAAAGATTAGAAATATTAGAAAAATACTTTAAACCAGGAAAATCAGTGATATAATGGGTGATTCTATAAAGAAATTTCAAGAAGAGGGGTTTGGAGAAGGTGTTCAAACTTCACATACTGTAGAAATATTTGAGACCGAATACCCAGAATTATCTGAAGAATTTAAAAGAATATCAGAAGAGATGTATGAAATGTTTGCTGCTAAACATATGGATTATGGTTTAAATAATATCGCTTTAGGTGGTGATATATTAAATAATAAAGATGATAAAGCGTTTTCTCTTACTGGTTTAACTATTAGATTAACTGATAAAATTAGTAGATTAAAAAATTTATTAATTAATAAAAGATCATTTGTTAAGGGTGAAGGTATGGAAGATACTTTTATAGATATAGCTAATTACGGAATAATTGGTCTACTAGTAGGTAGAGATAAATGGAAAAAATAATTGGCTAGAAAAATCCCAAATATTGTAAAAAGGATCCAAAATAATCCCCCACCTGAGATAAATTATGCGTTTCAAAAACACGTATCATATTCTCAAATGTCAATTTATAAACAATGCCCTCACAGGTGGAAATTACAATATAAGGATAAAATAAAAAGATTCACATCTTCTATACACACAGTATTTGGAACAGCAATACATGAAGTAATTCAAGAATTTCTTGATGTTAGATACAATGATTCAAAAATTAAAGCAAATAAAATTGACTTAGAAAAATTATTCCAAGATAAATTTTCTGATGAATATCAAAAACAATATAAATCTAATAGTAAAACCCATTTTTCATCAGCAGAAGAAATGAGAGAATTTTTTGAAGATGGTACTTTAATACTTAAAGAATTTAAAAAAGACATTAATGTTAATTTTAGTACAAAAGGAACATATTTAGTTGGCTGTGAAGTACCACTAGTAATACCACCAAATAAAACGTATAATAACGTATTATATACAGGATATTTAGATGTCGTATTATATAATGAAGTTATAGATAAATTTGAAATAATAGACATTAAAACCAGTACTAATGGGTGGAATGAATATGCTAAGAAAGATGATATGAAAAAATATCAGTTATTGTTATATAAACAATACTTTTCAGAGCAATATGAAATACCTATTGATAAAATTGAGGTTAAATTTTTTATTGTTAAAAGAAAACTTTGGGAAAATAGTGAATATAAATTATCTAGACTTCAAAATCATGTATTTCCTCAAGGCAAAACAAAATTAAAACAAGCTACAAGTACCATTAATGATTTCATTCATTCTGTTTTTGATAGGAATAGTAAAATTAAAGAACAAAAATATGAAAAAATTGTAAGTAAGTGGAATTGTAATTTTTGTCCTTTTAAAGAAGATAAAGAACTTTGTGGTGCTGGGGTTGTATTTCAATAAATAAATATATATGTATAATATGAATAATAAAATTAAATAATCAAGACTATGGCTAATAAACCAATGACACTAACTAGTGTAAAAGTAAAAACGGATCTCTTTAATGATTTTAAAGTTGAATGCGTTAGACGTAAATTTTCTTTCCAAAAACTTGCAGATCGATCTATCTTTTTGTATCTTACTGATGAAGATTTTAGAAAAAAAATTACAAACCAAACTAATTTAGAAAAATAAAAATTAAATAAATTATGAATAAAAGTTTTAAGCATCTTCCTAAAGACAAAAGGAAGAAAATACTATTAATCTGTGATGATATTAGAGTACATTCTGGAGTAGCTACTGTAGCTAAAGAAGTAGTTATAAAAACAGCTCATCACTTTAATTGGGTACAAATGGCAGGAGCTATAAAACACCCTGAAGTTGGAAAACATTTAGATATATCTAAAGATGTTAATCTTAATGCAAAAATAGAAGATGCAAGTGTATTTTTATACCCAGTACATGCTTATGGCGATCCTCAAGTATTACGTAGAGTATTAGAAATTGAAAAACCAGATGCTATTATGTTAATTACTGATCCAAGGTATTTTAGATATATTTGGGATATGGAAAGTGAAATTAGAAAAATTTGTCCTATAACTTATTTAAATATATGGGATGATTACCCAGCTCCAATGTATAATAAACCATATTATGAAGCTTGTGATTTATTAATGGGTATTTCAAAACAAACAGTAAATATCAATAAATTAGTATTAGATAATGATGATAAACAAAGGATATTTAAATACATCCCACATGGTTTAAACCACGATATTTATCATCCTATGTCTCAAGAAGAACTATCAGAAAAAAGTTTTTTAGAATTTAAACAAGCAATATTTAAAGGTCAATCTCCTAAATTTACCTTATTTTTTAATTCTAGAAACATTAGAAGAAAACAAATACCTGATAGTTTAATGGCTTTTAGAATATTTTTAGATACACTTCCTTACGAAGATGCTTTAAAATGTAAAATGATTTTACATACTGAAAGATCAACTGATGCTGGAACTGATTTATATAAAGTAAATGACTTTTTATTTGGTGAAAAATATTCAGAGAATATTATTTTTTCTCATAGTAAACTAACAGCTCAACAGTTAAATTATTTGTATAACATAGCTGATGCCCAAATTTTAATTACATCTAATGAAGGTTGGGGATTAACTTTAACTGAAGCTATATTATCAGGAACTCCTGTTATAGCTAATACTACAGGTGGTATGCAAGATCAAATGAGATTTGTTGATGAAAATGGAAAATGGTTTACACCTAGTGCGGATGTTCCTTCTAATCATAGAGGTACATATAAAAAACACGGTGAATGGGCATTTCCAGTATATCCAACTTCAAGATCAATACAAGGATCACCTCCAACACCTTACATTTATGATGATAGATGTTGCTTTGAAGATGTAGCTGAAAGAATAGGAGAAATTTATAATATGGATCCTAAAGAGAGAAAAAGTAGAGGATTAAAAGGTAGAGAATGGGCTATTAGTGATGAAGCTGGATTTACATCTGAACATCAAGGTAATAGAGTTATGGAAGCATTTAATGAATTATTTGATACTTGGAAACCAAGAGAAAAATATGAAATTATTAATGCTACTGCCCATAAACCAAGTTTTTTAAATCATAAAATTATATACTAATGGAAAAAATAAAAACAGAAATGAAACCCCAATTTGTAATTAGTTGCCCTTTTGATACTTATAGTGGTTATGGGGCAAGAAGTAGAGATGTAGTTAAATCAATTATAGAATCTGATAAATACGAAGTTATACTATTAGCTCAAAGATGGGGTGAAACTCCTTGGGGTTTTTGTAAAGATCATCCTGAATGGGAATTTTTATTAGATTATAAACATGATCCTATGAAACAAGCTACTAAACAACCAGAAATTTGGATGCAAATAACAATACCTAATGAATTTAGACCAGTAGGAAAATATAATATTGGTTGTACTGCTGGTATTGAAGCAACTTCATGTAAAGGTGAATGGGTTGAAGGTATAAATAGAATGAATGAAACTTGGGTATCTTCTCAATTTGCAAAAAATATGTTTGAGGGGGTTAAATTTGAGAAAAGAGATAAAAACTCTAAACAAGTTATAGGAGAATTAAAAGTAGAAAAACCTATTAATGTAATATTTGAAGGAGTAAATACAGATTTATATAAAAAAATATCTAAACCAAAATCTGAAGGTATTAATTTATCAAGTATAAAAGAACAATTTTGTTATTTATTTGTAGGACATTGGATGCAAGGAATACACGGTCATGATAGAAAAAATGTAGGTGTATTAATAAAAGAATTTATTGATACCTTTAGAAATAGAAGTGCAATGCCTGCTCTTATATTAAAATGTAGTAAAGGTAATAATTCTTATACTAGTAAAGAAGCAATTTTAGAACAAATACAAGGATATATTAGAGAATATAAAGGTCATAAAATTCCTAATATTTATTTGTTACATGGTGAATTTAGTGATTTAGAAATGAATGATTTATATAATCATCCTAAAATAAAATCTATGGTAAGTTTTACTAAAGGTGAAGGATATGGTAGACCATTATTAGAATTTAGTCTAACAGGAAAACCTATTATAGCATCTGGATGGTCAGGTCATTTAGATTTTTTAAATCCCGAATTTACAACTTTAGTACAAGGTACATTAGAAAATATTCATCCTAGTGCTGCTAATGATTGGTTACAACAAGAAGCCCAATGGTTTCAAGTTGATGCTGTTTATGCTAGAGAATCTTTAAGAAGTGTTTACAAAGATTATAAATTAAAATTAAGTAAAGGTAAAAGACAAGCTTATTTTGCAAAAACAAATTTTAGTAGAGATAAAATGAGTGAATTAATTGATAATCATTTAACTAATGTATTACCTGATTTTTCACACCAAGTAAAATTAAAATTACCAGAATTAAAAATACCACAACTTAAAAAAGTATAAATATGGATTACGATGAAATTATAAATTGCCCCAAAAGTGGAGGAGATTTATGTTATAAAATGGAAGTTACTAAAGATATAACTAATTATTTTAGTTTATCATGTGGTTTTTGGACTAACACTTTAATGACTCCAGGATCTGATTTTTTTGAAGAACAAATAGAAGTTTTACCTGAATTATATAAAGATTTATCTTGGGTAGATGAAAAAACGGGACTTATTTGGTTACCTACTACTATAAATGAAGAAAAATTAGGAATGGTTTTTGCTAATGGTCAAGATAAATCAACATGGAAGTGGGCAGCAGTAAAAGCAAGACCTTTAACTGAAGATGAATTAAAAGAGGTTGACAATAAATTAACCCACAAACCTGATATGTCTACAATGGAAACATTTGGAGAACGTGATTTTATGGAAGCACTTTCGTATATTGGAGTATTACCAGAATAGATATGAAAATAAGTTATGCAATTACAGTATGTAATGAATTAAATGAAATAACTAAATTATTAAATTTTCTTTTAAAATATAGAAGAAAAGAAGATGAAATTGTTGTTTTATTTGATAAAAAAAATGGTTCACCTGAAGTATGGTCTCGTGTCTCTGAATTAAAAGATGAAAATAATGTAGTATATAAAGCTGCTACATTTAAAAATCACTTTGCTAATTGGAAAAATAAATTAACTAAAATGTGTTCTGGTGATTATATATTTCAGATTGATGCTGATGAATACCCACATGAAAGTTTAATCATTAACCTACCAGAAATAATTAAATCTAACCCAGATAATGAAGTATATTTAGTTCCTAGAGTTAATACTGTAAAAGGATTAACTGAAGGACATATCCAAAAATGGGGATGGATGGTAAATTCTAAAGGTTGGGTTAATTGGCCTGATTATCAATGGCGTGTTTGGAAAAATATTCCAAAAATTAAATGGGTAAATAAAGTACATGAAGTATTAGAAGGTCATAAAACTTACTCTCAACTTCCTGATATGGAGGAATTAGCATTATACCACCCTAAAGGAATTGATAGACAAGAAAAACAAAATAATTACTATAATACCTTATGAGAGAAATACAAAGATATGAATTATTAAACCATTTAGTTGATACTTATAATGTTGTTAATTATTTAGAAATAGGAGTATTTACTGGAGAGTGTATTAGCAATGTAAAAGCAGAACATAAAGATGGTGTAGACCCAGGCCATGAAGGTATTGTTCACCCAAAAGTAAATTATCCTGTAACATCAGATGAATTTTTTGAGTTTATTAAAGGTCATGATATTAAATATGATCTTATTTTTATAGATGGATTACACCATTATGACCAAGTAAAAAAAGATATAAAAAATAGTTTAAAACATATCCAACCTAATGGTATTATAATGATGCATGATTGTAATCCTTTAACTTATGAATCACAATTAGTTCCTAGACAATGTGTTACCTGGCACGGTGATGTTTGGAAAGCATATGTTGAGTTTAAACAAACACACCCTGCATTTGATTGTTATGTAGTTGATACTGATTGTGGTTGTGGTGTGATAGTTAATAACGAAGATAAAACTCAAATTCCCATAGATTTAGATTTAAATTATAAATACTTAGATGAAAATAGAAAAGAATTATTAAATTTAATATCAGTAGAAGAATTTAAAAAGATATTCAAATGAAAATATTATACATAACAGATTTTGAACAAATTGCTCTTGAAAGTGGAGGTTTTATAAGTGATTATTTAAATGATTTAACCTTTCATGGATTAAAAGAATTATATGGTAAAGATGTAACCGCTTTTATACCACCCGTTCATCTATATAAAGAAAATAAAAATGGAGCTGTTGATCATTTATTTAGAAGTGGTAACATGGAAGGACATTTTTGGGGAGGAATGACTTCTTTTTATCTTTTAGATAAAGATTATGATGAAAGAGTTTTTGGTAATAGAATGGAAGCCCAAAAGTATTTTGATGAAATGAGGGATAAAATAGAAAACCAAGAATTTGATTTAATTATTTATGGTAATTTTAGACGTTGCACTCATTTATTTAATATAGTAAGTAAAATTTATCCTAAGGAAAAAATAGCATTATTAGATGGAAATGATGATGATCAACTTTCAGAAGTAGTTAATGAAGGTTATTTATACTTTAAAAGAGAACTACCAGATTTTACTAATTTACCCTCTAATATAAAACCTATAACATTTAGTTATCCTGAAATGCATTTATCAAAAATAAATAAATCAAAAACCCAATACATAGGAACTGTAATACCAGGAGATAAAAGTACTTATATATTTACAGATGAAGGATCATATTATGATGATTATAATAAATCAAATTTCGGTATTACAGAAAAAAAAGCAGGGTGGGATTGTATGAGGCATTATGAAATAATGGGTAATTATTGTTTACCCTATTTCCCTGATATAAAATTTTGTCCTAAGAATACTTTATGGAATTTTCCAAAAGAGTTAATTATAGAAGGAAATAAATTAAAAGATAATTTTGATGAGCAAGAATATTTTCGTATATTGGACGAAATGTTTAAATACTTTAAAGAAAATTTAACCACTAAGGCTGTAGCCCAAGATTTAATAAATAGAATAAATGAATAAAACAGTATTAATAACAGGTGTAGCTGGATTACTAGGTAGTAGATTAGCTGATTGGATAATAGAAAACAAACCAGAATATAAAGTTATTGGGATTGATGATTTAAGTGGTGGTTATGAAGAAAACATTAATCCGAAAGTTAATTTTTGGCAAATGAATCTAACAGAACATCCAATTGAAAATTGTTTTGAAACACATAAACCAGACTATGTTTTTCATTTTGCAGCATATGCTGCTGAAGGTTTATCGCCTTTTATACGTGGATACAACTATGATAATAATTTAAAATCAACGGCCCTCATAGTTAATGAATGTATAAAACATAATGTTAAAAGATTGGTATTTACGTCTACATTAGCTGTATATGGTCATGGAAGTGGTGGTATATTTGATGAAAGACAGCAACAATCACCAATTGATCCTTATGGAGTTGCAAAATATGCTTGTGAAATGGATATCCAAATTGCAGGTGAACAACATAATTTAGATTGGTGTATTATTAGACCTCACAATGTATATGGTATTAAACAAAATATCTGGGACAAATATAGAAACGTGCTTGGTATTTGGATGTATCAATATTTAACAGAACAACCATTAACTATATTTGGGGATGGTGAACAAACACGAGCTTTTAGTTTTATTGATGATTCATTAGAACCATTATGGAATTCAGCAGTAAGACCTGAGGCCAGTAAAGAAATTATTAATTTAGGAGGTATTGAAGAAATATCAATAAGTCAAGCTGCTGAAACCTTAGTTGAAGTATTACAAGAAACAGAAGGTAAAATTGATTTTGAAATACCAATTTTATATCTAGAAGCTAGACATGAAGTAAAACATTCAATACCAACATATCAAAAATCAATTGATTTATTAGGTTTTAAACATAAAACTTCAATGAAAGAAGGTTTAACACAAATGTGGAATTGGGCTAAAAAACAACCAATGAAAGAAAGATTTGTATGGGAAAATTACGAATTAGATAAAGGTATTTATAGTTTTTGGAAAACAAAATAATGGAAAATATAGTATTATATTGTAAAAGTTATGATAAAGACCTAAATAGGGTTATAGAATTATCTAATAGTATTAAAAGATACAATAAAGATAATATACCTTTTTATGTATCTGTACCATCTAAGGATATAAATTTATTTAAAGATAAATTACCACACTACACCCAGATAATAGAAGATGAAAGTGTATTTGAACATAAAATACCTAGTGGGTGGCATTATCAACAATATATAAAAGCATTTTTTTATAAATTAAAAATTAGTAAATATTATGTAAGTTTAGATAGTGATTGTTATTTCTTTAAAGATTTTTATATTAAAGATTTTTTATATAAAGAAGATATACCTTATATGGTTATGACTCAACATGGAGATATGTTAGAGTGGACTGATAGATATCATAAAGAGTGCTTTCCCTTTAACCCTAGAGAGTCACATGAAGAAGATTATAATTTTATTAAAGGAGTATTTAATAGAGAGGGTAAAATATATCATTATGGTCCTAACCCATTTATTTGGAATACTGAAGTTTGGGAGTGGTTAGACAAGGAAATTGGAATAATAAAAGCATTTGCAGATAGACCAAATGAACTAAATTGGTATGGTGAAGCTACATTAGCTAAAGGAGATAAATTTATGCCCTGTGATCCTTTATTTAAATGCTTCCATTATGAAGCACAATATAGTTTTTATAAACAATTAGGGTGGACAGAAGAACATTTAAAACCACAATATATGGGGATTGTTATGCAGTCTAATTGTGATTTACCTATTAAATATTAAATATGATAACATTTTGTATAAGCACCTTTAATAATTTACCCTATTTAAAAATAGCTATTGATTCAGTTAGAAAAAATAGTCATTATAAAGATGCTCCATTTATTATTCATGCTGAAAATTGTAATGATGGAACGGATAAGTGGTTAATAGAAAATAAAGATAAATATGAATTAGATGTTTACATAGATAAAAATGAAATACCTTTAGGTATTGGTGGTGGTATGAATTTTTGTGCTGATAAAGTTGAAACTGAATTTATAATGTTTTTACATTCTGATTTTTATGTTACTAAAGATTGGGATATTAAATTAATGGATGTATTTGAAAAATATCCAAACCAAAAATTATGGGTTAATTCTCATAGAGTTGAACCTAATATGTTTAACAACCCAGATCAAAGACCAGGAACAGTAATAGTACCTAAGGAAACATTTGGTGCTTATCATAATGATTTTAAAGATCAAATATTTGATTTATGGGCTAAAGAATTTACTGATACAAATGATTTTGAAATACCTAAAGGTGAAGGAGTATCCGGGTTAATTAGAAAAAAAGATTGGGATGAAATAGGAGGTAATGATTCTTTATTTGCACCCGCAAGTTGGGATGATATGGATTTATTTTTAAGAATGCTACAAAGTGGATTTGGGTTTGTTTTAACTACAAAATCACTAGTTTACCATTTTGGTGCTAGAGGAAGTCATAGGTTAGAAGAAAATGATAATAAATCATCTGAAAGGCAAATTAAAGCTGAAAGAGATAATGCTCAAAAATGGCTTAAAAAATGGGGCTCAATGCCTGAATTTAATCAATATGGAATGATATGCGGTTTAAAGAAATAATACAAAAATGTGATGCCATTGTTTTACCTGCATATATAGCGGGTGAAGAAGATATTGATAGAATTAATCACTTACAATCAATAAATAAAGATTTTAATAAATTATTTAAAAAAACTATTATTTGTGTTAATTATAAATCATTAGAAATAAGAGAAGAATACAAAGATAAAATTGAAGAATTATTTAATAATCATTTTAATAGTGTTGATTATATTCATAATAAAACTAATTTTACTAACGTTAGATCTTTATGTGAGCAAGAAGAATCATTAATACAATTATGCAAATCACGTAATTATAAATTTATATGTAAAACTATGGATCATGTTGTTATATTGGAAGAAGCATATGATTTAGAATTAAACAATGACTCAGATTTTTATTATACAAATGGTATAGGAGCTCAAAGATGTTTAGAATGGGAAAATGATATAGAGCTTATAGCAAACCAAACATTTTTTCCTCAAACTAACTTTTATTTTTTAGATGTAAGTAAAATAGATTATATATATAATTTAGAAGATGTTAAACAAAAACATTTAGATTATGAAGAAAATGATAAAAAAATTAAATTAATTGACCCCGAATATAAATTTCACCCTAAATTAAATGGATATTTTGTATGCTGTGAAGATGAAACGGGTAAAATGGCCACTAGAAATAAATTAAAAATGTCTGATATGATACCAAAAGACAAATTTAAATTACTAATTCAGAGGGTTATATATAATTCTATAGTAGATCCAAGTTTTAAAAATTTATCAACTTGTGGAATATTACATTATCAATATGTAAACCAACCTATAAATAAACTAATATGATAAGTATAGTAATACCTAGTTATAATAATTTAAGACATTTAAAAAACGCTTATAGTAGTGTAAGAAAACATTATACTGATAAAGTAGAGTTAATATTAATAGATGATGGATCAGATGATGGTACCTTTGAATGGTTAAAAACATTAGATGATAAAAATTTAATATTTTGGAGGGAAGATATTAGGGTAGGACATACTATTTTATATGATAAGGGAATTGACAAAGCTAAAAATGATATAGTAGGAATATTACATGCAGATATGTATATAGCCCCCGGTTATGTTGAAAATTTAATTAAAAATTTAGAACCAGGTATGGTAGTTTGTGCTACTAGAGTAGAACCTCCCTTACATCCTGAAGGGCATGAAAAAATAATTAAAGATTTTGGACTTGATTTTGATTCGTTAGATATAGAAGGGTTTTATAAATTTGCTAAAAAAGAATCAAGTCTTTCTCATAATTTGATAACTAAAGGAATGTTTGCCCCTTGGATTTTGTATAAAAAAGATTTTCAAGCTATGGGTGGTCACGATCCTAAATTTGCACCTTTTCCTTATGAAGACTCAGATATATTTCAAAGATGGTTAATAGAGGGTTATGGTTTAATTCAAAGTAGGGATGCTTTAGTTTATCATTTAACCTGTAGAGGTCATAGATGGAATAAAGAAGTTGGTAAAAATGATGATGAATTTAAACAATTTGAGGAAAATGCTAGAAAACATTATCTCCAAAAGTGGGGTAGTTGGATACAAAATGATAGTTTTGGTCATCCAATATTAGTACCAGTATATAATAAAAAGATAATTATTAATAATTCAAACCCTAGATTAGATACTATTAAAGATTGGTTTAATGGTGGTGATGATATTGTTGTTACTATAGATGGTAATAATTTTACAGCTATTGATTTTGAATATATAACAAAACTTAACCAAATAGTTGAAGATAATGGATCTATTGGTGAATTTGAATTAGGTAATGTTAAAATTAAAATTAATAAAATCGAAGATATTTCAAAGTCTTTTAATATTCCCGCGTAAAAATTTGGTTACCGCAGAGAGGGTTCGTATATTTACGACGTAAATAAGGCAAAACGCCGGAAAACAAAATTAAAATTAATAAAGGTTATGGTAAATGAAAAAGCAAGATATCAAGAAATATCAAATGAAGACTCAGAAATGTTTATGGCAGCAAATAATGGCATAATTACATATGATGAATATTATGAAAGCAATTCAGTTGCGGCTGCAATTGAAGAAATTTTAGTAAATAAACATGGTGAAGAGGTTGTTAGAGATTGGAGATTAAACAACCCAGAGGACATTGTTATTGAATGTTCAGCTGATCAAGATTGGGCTTGGCATTATGAGTCTGAATAAGACTCCCACAAGAAAATTTGGCTACCGTAAATAGAGTTCGTATATTTACAAAGTAAAACGGGTGCGAGCCCAAATATTAATTAAAAACAAATAAAGGTTATGTTAGAGCAATTAGAATTATTCCAAGTATTAAACACAGAACAACAATCAGATGTTAATTCATTTGTTGAAAGACAAAATCAACAAGTAGTTGATAGAGTAGCAAGTATAAAGAAAATGATAGATTTGCTTACTGATGCTGGTTTTGAAGAAGATGTTAATTTTAAAAGAAATTTTGAAATAGGAGTTAGTACAACTGAAAGATCATTTGGGTGGGGTGATAATAAATTTAATGCAGAAGTAACAGTTAACACTGTAAGTGGTGGTGTTTATTTAGTACATAAGAGATTTTATAATGGTCAATTAGTAACTACAAAATCAAGTGTTGGTAGAGAAGGTGATAAATTAGAATGTAGTATGATAACTCCACAATATAGAGCTTATAAACCATCCACATTATTAGTTAAATTAAATGAATTTAATGAAGATCAACAATGGAGATTTGATAATTATACTAAGAAAAATCAAATATTAGATTATACTCTTGATAAGTATTCAAAATTATATCCAAATGCTAAGGTGCAAACAGGAACTGGATATATAAGTAATCGTTCATTTTCAACAGTTTTAGTTTCATTTGAAAGTGGTAGTTGGGTTGAGTTTAAATTAGGATTTAGACAAGATGAAGAATATATGTTTAAAAAATTTGATGCTACTGTTGATGCATTAAAAGGTATGGATTTATTAAAT
>Ga0206124_10000469_pt1 | contig 32359 bp, 23 predicted proteins | sample Helgoland_Spring_3_FD_148671 | JGI IMG/M metagenome (GOLD analysis project Ga0206124, IMG submission 148671) | Pelagic subsurface seawater microbial communities from Kabeltonne, Helgoland, North Sea - Helgoland_Spring_Bloom_20160321_2 | ecosystem: Environmental > Aquatic > Marine > Epipelagic ... | reverse complement strand
CCCCAAAAGCAAAAGCAGAGACGGATGCTGCTGCCGCCGCTCTCAAACGCAATAACTCTCCCGAATCCACTCTAGATCGCGAAAATTCGTCCGCGGCGTCGTTATCTGAGGACGTAGACGCGTTGAACAATCCGTTCGTCAAGGCTCTTAAAGCCGAAAACGAAGCGTTGCGAGCATCTGTGGAGGCCGAAAGGGAAGAAAAGATGGCGCTCGAGAGGCAAATAGAGGAGTTACGAGAGCAAATTACCGCTGCGGACGATGCGCTAGTTGCTGCTATGATGCAAAATGAACAAAATCAACAGAGTTCGCCGTCCGCTTCGACGCCGACTGGCAAACAAGAACCTTCGCGTTTGGAAAAGCCTTCCGCGCATGCGAACAAAGTCCCATCTGGTCAAGCCTCGAGAGTCATTCAATTTGTGGACGGTATGAAAGGAGAGTTTAACTCAATGACGCGCGTCTTGGACGATGACGTTGAATTCATCAGGGAAGTTGCGGCGGGTGAAATCAGCGGGGTCGACGGCATGGACGTGCAGAAAGAGTTCAAGGTTTTGCAATCTCGCTTCGAACATTGGAAACATGATTACAAAGAGCGTCTGAAATTCGGCGAGCGCTTCTTAAAGAAAGAATCGATGGATAAGGGCACACCAGAGCTTACTAAGAAGAAAAGTTTCTTCGGCGGTAAGAAGTAAAAAACACAATAAATAGCGTACAGTAACGTTTACATAAAAATCCTTTACTCATAGAGCAAGTCAAAGAACGACGATGCGTGAAACTAAACAATTCGCATTTTTTTACAAACGAATCAATATATCCTTCAAATCTAATTGCACACGATGGAGGAACCGAACCCGCCCGGCAATCCTCCCTCTCGACTACAGCTCTTGGAATCGATCAACTCGATGTCAAACACCTCCCACTGTTTCGAGGAGAAAAACGTCGCAGGACCAATCGGCGGTCCCAATTCCGGAGGCACGACAATCCGTCTTTTCCCGCCCGGTTTCATCGTGCTTAACCCTTCCTCGAAGCCAGGAATCATTCCTTTAATGCCCAATCGGGCTTTTGCAGGCGCATTTTTTCTATAAGTCGAATCGATAACTCCACCATTTTCGTTATACGCTACGTAATGAAATGTAACCTCTTGATCCTTCCCCGGCAACTTCCCACTTCCTTTAGCGAAATCATAATACATTAAACCGTCCTCTGTTTTTTTAAAGCCGCTCGGGGTAACCACGTTCACCTCGTATCCTTCTCTGATGAACGTTGGAAAATCATCCGGCGCGTTATTGAACTGTTTAATTTTGGCGTTATTAACTGCTTGTTTCAGCGTCTTTTCGTCCACTTCTTTTTGCGTGGCCGGGACGTATCCCGGCTCCACCAAATCGATATCTATTTCAATCACATTCTCTTCTTCTTCTGGTTCTTGTTGTTCGTAACTACTACTACTATTGCTACTAGCACTACTGTTGCTTTTAAAAACGTCTTTTGGATCTCTCACCGGTTCAGGAGGAGGTCTCACGATCTCCACGTCTTTCTTCGCCTCCGTCCAGTTTTCGTTCGGCTTGTATCCATCGGGTTCGTTTTCCAGTTTAATCCGTTTCGGGTTAACAATCCATTCTTCTTCGTCGTCGTCCTGATTGAATTTAGCGAACGCAGCGTTGTTCTCGGCGTTCAAGTTTAGTCCAGCCGCGAGGGCAGCGAGCGCGGAGGAGGTCAAGAAATGTCGTCTGTTGTTGTTGATGTTATTAAGAGTGATATCATCCAAACATCGATCGCCGTCTTTCGTTGCTGCCAAGAAGAAGATTACTTTTTTCCCCGCCGCGCGTCGTGCTCCTTTGAGACTCGTTTTCGTCTTCAATAAAGACGACGACGACGACGTAGCAAAAGATGAGCAAAGGCCAGGATTCCTCCTCGAGGAGACTTTAAAACTCAACCGGAGAGAAGAAGAAGACAAAGAAGAAGAAGTCATCGTTTTTGGTGTTCTCTTCTTTATTTTTGTGTCTTCTGATTTTTTTTGTGATGTGTGTTTTAGAGGACAACAAAAGTTTGAAAAGAAGCCACAGTCTGACAGTCTGACACACAGCTCATCACAAAAGGGAAGGGAGGAAGACGAGGATGATGTGATGATGTCACCACCAGAACCACCACCGCTTTCATCATCGTCGAAAGAAGAAGAACAAGAGGAGGAAGAAGAAAGAAACGACGACGAGTACGAGAATAATAATAATAATAATAATAACAATAACACCAACAACGATACGAATAGAAGAAATCCTCTTCTCGGCGTGAACGACGACTCGTTCGATTTCGAGCAGTGGTTACTCTACGAGTCCAATGCTACCCCGAACGCCTCTTTTATAGGAAACAGAAGACAGAGGAAACGAAAAGACATCGAACGGGCGATCGTGCTGATGGAATCTCGCACGAGGAAGAATTTGAAAGAGTTATCGGACACGCAAGAGTCGTTGGAGAAGTTCAAAGGGAAGAAACCAGAGATTGTGTTGAAGTTCTTGCGCGAATTGACGACATCTCTTGTTCGTTCCAAGTCCAAGTCAAACACCACCAAAAACGAGAAGAAAAAAATCAATGGACGCGACGAGGAGGAGGATGAAAACGAGGACGAGGAAGACGCGAGGAGAGATTGGTTCGACCAAAAAACGGTGAACGTTTTGGACGAACGGATGATGGCAAAAGTAGTCAACGAAAACGTGATGGCGTTTCAAAGCGTGCGCAGAAAAGTAGAAAGAGAAACGTTCGCAGAAGAGAAGAGAGCGTGGATGGAGAAGAGGAGGAAAGAGAGGGAGAAAGAGCACATTGCAAAGAGGAAGAAAGGCAAAGTGAACAACGTGACGTACGCGAGTAGATTAGAATCAACAGCGCCCGAAAGCGGTGGCAAATAAACAAAAACAGAAGGCCGCAAATGCGACGAAGGCAAAAGATGCGGAGGAACAGGACACTATTGCGTGGGAGTCGGAAGAAGTGGCAGATGGAGTTCAAGCGCTGAGAGAGTACATCAAAGAACTTGGTGGAAGCGGCAACTTGATACAAGCAAAAGATTGGGTGATAAAGAAATGGACAAGGATATGCAAAAAAAAAAGTGCGACACCTTACAAGACGTATCATCGTTCTGACGGCTCGTCATATCGGTCGAAGAAAGACGTCGCGCGGGCACTTGGCTTGGTAGTACAATAATTGTAAAATGAACGTAAAATTTACTCGCCTTCTTATCATTTACACAGTCTATATATAGCGTTACATAAAACCAAACCCGAATGGTGGTGCATTGGGTACATTTCTGTCAAGTATCTCGCAGCTTGCTTCGGCTCGAGAATTTTATGCACAACGTCCATTGAAATGTCCATCGCCAGTGCTCTCTCGTCGACTAAGTTCGATCGTAACTCTAAAATCAAGACTCGAGAAGATTCTGAACTTCCAGCGAGCCAACGAATCAACCCTTTAGCTCCGTCCTTCGTATTTTCCTTACCTTTGGCGCACAATTCCTTCATTCCATCGTTGATTCGAGCCCTCGCTTCGAACAGTCTTCTGAACTGTGCCTTCGAGATATCGTGCACGGCGATCAGCGCCTGCTTCTGTTGCTCGCTCAAACCTAAATTTGCGACAACGTTCGAATAAAACTTCATTTTTGAATCTTCATCCTTTCCAAGCACGTCAAAATCTTTTCTAAAACCCATGTTATCGTAATAATCGAAGCTTATTTTGGCGTTATCTCTACCGATAGCGTTCCCAATGTGCATGCACAGAGTGCACGTTTCATCGACCATTTTATTAATCAAATCCACGCTCGCTTCTTTCACGGAGAGGGGGCGTTCTTCATCATTTCCCTCACTTTTAGCGGCGGTATCGTCAGCGTTGCCGCCTTTCTTATTTGTTTTCTCTTCAATATTCGTGAGCGACAAAACGGAAATTTGGTTCATCCACTTGTAATGCAAGCTTTCCAAAGTGTTATCAACAATCACTTCTTCTTCTTCTAATCCCCCGTCTTCAGTTTTCGCAGTGACATCGCCGACGCCATTGATAGAATGCTTCAACTCAGGAAATTGTTTCTTGAACTCTTCCAAAGAATCGATGCCTTCTGGAAGCGTAAACTGTTTTGGAACTTCCGGCATACCGTTCAACATCACCATCTCTCCCATTGTAGCTTCATAGCGATTATTTTTACTTGACATCGCCCCATTCAGCGCCGTGTTCATCGTCATTGCAGATGACATCGTCGAACTTTCAATGTCCGCTCTCCTAGCTCTTTTAAACATCATCAACTGTGACTCGTACAGGTTGTTTTTATGCTCCAACAACTGTTGGTTGATTGGCACTTGCGTCGCCTTCTCCGCTTCCAACATTCGTACTTTCTCCTGTAAAGCCTTCACTTGATTTTCCATCTCTTCTGATTTCTGTTTTATTCGTTCTCGGTATCGTCGTTGAGCGTGCGCGTTTTGTTTCAACACCGTCGTTTCTTTCTTTTTTGTTGCATTTTGCACTTCTTCGTTATTATTTTCGTCTCCATTCGTCGAGTTGTTACTCCGTTCTCGTTTCCTTCCATCAGTGGTGGTGGCGGTCGTCGCATTCGTAGTATTAGTAGTATTAGTAACATTCGTACCATCACCACCACCACCACCACCGCGTAAGAACGAGCCGGCAGCGTCATCTTCCACTTCGGTTCGTAACCCGATCGCGTTTACGTCGAGCTCTTGACTGAATAATTGTTCCACGTACTCATTTAAGAATAAATCTAGATCTTGAGACGGCATCTTGTTTGTCGTGTCCTCCTCTTCGTCCATCGCGTTGCTCCTCTTCTTTTGTCTTCTTCTTCTTCTTTCGTAGCTACACAAATGAAGTTGTTGTTGTAAACCAATTGGGGAGGTTAAAAATGAGGCAAAACACGAAAAAAACATCCAAAATAAAGGAGTTAGACAACGCTGCCTTACAATATTTACATCAATCTAATTCAAACTTAATACTATGATATATTCTCTGCTAAAACTACTCAAACGCGTATCATCATTTGGATTCAAACAACCCTTCTATGAGCTCGTTCATTAACACGCCTTTCGGATCGAATTTTCTGCGAAGGTCTCTAAACGCTCGAAAGTTTTCTTTACCGTACGCGGTTTTCAAGCGCTCGACCTGTTTACTTCTACGCACCATATTCTTCTCCAGCTCAATTTTCGCCCAGTGCGTTTTGAGTAAGTACTCGTCGCCAAGAGCGTCGCGCATTTGTTCGCCGTATTCAGTGAACCGCGCGGTTATTTCCTCTCGTTCGGCTTCGACTTGCGTCGGAAGGTACATGATAATCCCAACCCAGGAGTGTAAAGAGTCCTTTTCGCCGTGGGAAGGTGACATTATACTCGAACTACCACTCGTCCAACGTTGCTCGATCGGCGCGTGCGCCGGAATGTTGTTCTCCGCGATCATTTTGCGTAAATCGCGCATGAAAAGTAAATCTTTTCGAAGTGAAGAAGGATGAGAAACACCAGCGTTCGCGGACGACACCAAATTTTCACCTTTTTCCTCTAAAGTGCCACACGGAAACGCAACCTCTAACACGTGTTGCTGTCCTCCACAATCAAATCCGAGAATCTGATCGCTCCAATCCACGCGAGTGCCGTGGGAACGCTTCCAGAATTCCGCTTCTGCCGCATTTACTTTTTTAACGTGGTCCACGTTGAGCGGATCGATGCGCAAAAGCAAATCTCGAAGTTCGCCGAACCCGACGTTCTCTTGTTCAGCTTTCTTCGCGGACTCCTTGTCTAACTTTTTCAACAAATCAATCATTGGTTTGGTGCGATATTTGTTCTGTTTGTGTTCGTTTGGCGTCGTCAAATAGGAAAGTACTGTGCCAAAGCCTGGCAAACTTTTCTTTTTCTTCGAGTCAATCGGATTCGATCCGACCACCACAACACAATCTGTATGCGGAATCCACATGTACCGCACGTGTTTATACGATCGTATCCACGTCTCGTGATTCTTTTCTATTCGCTCGGGCGTGGTCGTAAACGTATCTTCCTTTAATTGGTACGCGTCGACGCACTGTAACGTGATCTCCGAGGCGACCCCTAAGGAACCTAAACCTACTTTCGCGGCTTCAAACGTTGGATCGATGACTTTTTTGTCCTCTTCGCCTTCCTTCACACCAAGCTCGATCACTCCTCTCGACGGTGTTATCAATTTCATTCGAACTACGGTTGCATCTACGGGAGGAATTTTCGCCCCTGTGCCGTGCGCACCGACTTGCGTGAACCCGCCAATTTGCTGTTCGCGAATGCTCGCGTAGTTTTGCAACGTCAAATTGTATTTTCGCAAAGCTTCAGTGACATCAGATACTCTCGCTCCGGGTTGTACCGTCACTTGCTTCTTCTCTTCGTCCACGTGTAATACCTTATCTAACAACGCTAAAGATACCATGCCTTCTTTTTCAAACGCCACTCCGTTTGGCGATAACGCCGCGCCAACCGGTCGTATTTTCTTCCCTCGTAAACTTGCATGTCGTACAATCGCCTCTAACGCTTCCGTCGTTTCCGGTTGCGTGAACGTGTCTACGACTACTTTTTTGGTCCCGGACCAATTTTCAATCTCGTACTCTTTTTCCGTCGTGTAGTTTTGCTTCTCTAGATTTTCTGTCTCTTTGACGCTCTCTCGGTAGGCATAAAAGCTCAACGCGCACCCGAGCATAAAGGCGTAGAAGCGGTATTTTTGCCACATAGATTTGCTATGATGCTGCCGATCGCCTCCTTCTCCTCCACCGCCACCACCGCCTCCTCCTCCTCGACCATCGCTATTACCTCCTTCTACGCTCGTACTATTCGACGAACCATCAAACGTTGGTGAAAAAAACCTCGCCGTTCTTTTCCTCGCACCTACCAATTTCGCGCCTTTACTCATCACCAATAAATCTCGTTCGTCTCCTCCTCTTCCACCTCTCGCCGTCGCGGAGGAAGATGGCGACGATGAAGACATCCCTCCCGCCGCGCCTCTATTCACGTGCAACACTTGAAACTCTTTCATGAAATCCTCCAAAGCCACCGTTTGTCTTTCACCTGGTTTCGATAACGGCACCCCCGGCATGAGCTTTCGAATGAGCTTTCGGTATAACAGAGGGTTCGTGGTTTGCGCCAAAGTCAGTTGGTGCGATGGAATCACTCTCGCTCGGTTCCCTCCGACGTACGTTTCCATCTGATTCTGAGAATTATTTTGTTGTTGATTTTGTTGTTGTTGTTGTCGGTTGTTGTTGCTGTGTCCAGCTATGCCTCGTCTGTTGATGAGGAGTATACCGCTCGTGCTGCTTTTCGTGTTGTCGTTGTAGTTGTTGTTGTTGTTGTTGTTCAATACTAATCCCGCAACACCATCTCTCGCTCTGGTAGTTATAGAAGTAGTAATAGTAGTAGTAGCGATGATAGACTCCACGAACGCGCGGCGGCTGGGTTGGCGACGGTAAAACATCATCATCATCATCTTCGTTTGTGCATATAAGAGTTACACTTTTTTTGCAGTTTTGTGTGTTTTTTGTCATCCTCCGTTCTTTTTCTCACACAACAAACACCTTTTCTCAAAAAAAATTTGCAAAGAGAGAGACTCTTCTTACATGTGAATCCAATAATGTCGCGATGAAGACATCATCATCGTCAACGACGATACCAGGAATAACGGGAGGAGAAAGAGGAGGAGAAAGAGGAGGAGGAAGACGAAGGAAAGTTTCCATCTTCATCTGTCTTCTGTGCATTCTTTTCTTATGTGTGGTGTTCACGTATCATCGCGCGAGCACGTTCTCACCTTCCCAGGACGACGACGTGGGAGGACGAGTGGTAGGTGTTGGAGGAAGGGACGATGGTGATGATGATGTCACGAAGAACACTTACGAGAATGCAGATGATGCGATGCGTATCGGGGCGAAAGAGGAGAATGTTGAGGCGACCGCGACTCCATCGGCGGAGGAAAGCTTTCGAGAAGAAGAAAAAGAACTAGAAGAGAAAACAGAGGACAGCAAAAGAGGAGCGACGAGAACAGAAGACGAAGAAGAGAACGACGAAGATGAACGGTCGTCTCCTCCTGTGATAACAACAACAATGATAACAAAAAGGACATCAAAAAGAAATAGAAAACGACCAGACGAGCGGGAAAACGTTCCGGGAAAGTACGACGCGGAGACGGCGCCAAAGCCGCCGTTTAAAGTACCTCCGGTGTACATACCGAGAAGTATCGCAGAGGCTTTAGAGGAAACGGGGAGTGGACCTACGCGATCATGTAAGTGCGTGCACAGCAAGAAGGAAGCGATGTATTATTATTTAGGGAGTAATAGCAGTGGGGATGGTAGCGTTGGTGTTGATGACGATGATAGCAATGATCTTAGTAATACTATTGAGGAAATAGAAGAAGGAGAGGGTGATAGCGATAGCAACGACAACGATGATGCGGAGGAAATGCCAAAAACGCAGCAAGCACAACCGTCGAAAACGAAAATGAAAAACGCCAAGATAACGTTTGTGATCTTTCACGTTGCCAATAACGAAGAACACAAACTGTCGCAGGCGCAAGTAGATGGGATAACGATGGTTTTGACGAGCGCCATTAATAAACACGACAGGTGTCGATTAGTTGTTTTGACGGACACGATGACAGATTTTACGCCCTTAACGAACAATTTCCCGGAAGTTTTAGAGGTGCGAAGACACGAGTTTGCTCAAATAACGAAAGGGTGGACGACGTATTTGAGGGCCACGGCAGAGAAGCAGTTCATATTTGACGAAATTGAACAAAAACCGCAGCATTTGCGCGACAACATCGTCTTCATGGACTCGACCGATGTAATTTTCGCAAAATCGATAAAAAACGTCTTTCGGGACGAAGAGACGAAAGTGCCGCACACGTTCGGCGCGGCGTGGACGTATAGAGATGGGTCGTCTGGCGCGAATAAGAAATGGCCGATCAATTTTGGCGTGCGTTTTGTCAACGCCGAGCGCATCGCGGAAGCTGCTTTACTCTCCGCCTATTTCGTCCACGCGTACGAGTGGTTTTTTTACACGGAAAGACCAAACATGCGGGCCGACTCAACTCAGTTTTTCTGGGAACAAGACGTGGCAAACTGGCTCGCCCGACGGTTTAAACGCTTCAAAAACCGCAAAACCGGCGACAGAGGTAAATTCGTGGATGCGTCTGCCCCTATTCGATACGTCGTTGACAGTATAAACGAAGAAGAGAAAGGATTCCGCTGTCGGCACGTGTCCGCGCGTTTCTACCCTTGCTTTTTATTCAATGCAAATCCGCCGCAAACATTCCCGGTCAAACGATTGATCAGTGGCCGCAAAAACGTTGGATGTCCAGCGACGACGAAAACGAGCGTCTTTCACATGAAAGGCGCGTTAAAAAGAAAAATGCAAGACGTGTTCAATTATTACGGCAAACCGGAGATCAACGTTAAAGACGGGACGAAACCCAAAGCGCGACGAGCGAAGAAGCGTTTCGACGATAACAACAACAACAACAACACAGTTATCGAGTACTTTGGTGTCATGAGTGAGGAAGACGTGAAATCTCGTTTCAGCTTTTGCGAGAGCATGAAGTCATCCTCCTCCGCCTCGGCAATCGATGATGATGATGATGATGATGATGATGATGAAGATGATGATGTTGATGATGATGTTGAAATAGAAAAAGAATAGATTTTTTCACTTTTTTTCACTCGTACGAGAAAAACCTCAAAACACGCGTTAAAAGTTCAGACGTTCACCCTCACATCGTATACTTAATCACACCTTTAAACGCGCGCGTACAAATATTTAATGAGCAACAACAATAACAACAGCACTTCGTTAAAGTTAATCTACCGAGCCGGGGACTCGAAACCTCTGCGCGTGTACATCGCCGCGGAAGTCAATGGAAACAAAACAGCAATCGAGTTCGACCCGTGGAAAGCCGCCAGTTGTTCGGACCACTCTTCTTCTTCTTCTTCTTCGAATAAGAACAACAAGAACAAGAATACGGGAGCGGTGTTGCAAAAGACCACCAGCGCATCCGCGACGTTATTTATCGCTCTCTGTTCTTCATCCGGAGAGGTTGTAAAAGGCACGTCCATGAACAGCGCGTTGCTGTGTGTTCGAGACGGTGATGATGCTTCTTTCATCAACTTTAGAGACTTGGACGAACGCGAGCTCGGTTTGACTGTGGGTACGTGCTGCGCGGAAAAGAGTTTAGATACACTGATACAGTACATATCAAAGAACGAGAAAAAATTGAAAGATACCGTCCCGGGTATTTTCTCTTCGTCCGCGTCGACTCAACCGACCAATAGTGAAATAGCGTTCTTCTCGAGCGTGTATCCAGTCTTCGCAAACGGCGCGGAGATGTTTGGAAAGACTTCTTCGGACGCGTCCTTAACGAAACAGTTTAAAAGCATCGAGACTTGGTTCAACGCCTTTTTGAAAAGCTCTTCTGTGCAAAACGCGATGGAAAAAGCGAAGACGACTCCATCGTCCGCGTTTCTGTTCGCCGCGCAAGAGGCGCAAAACGTCTCAGATTTGAACCCCGCGTATAATCCTCCCGCGGATCCATCAAAAGATGCGTTTTCGCTCACGACGGCAATCAATTACGCGAATGGCGCCCCGCACATGGGACACGCGTATGAAGGTTTAAGTGCGGATGTCATCGCGAGATACCACCGCGCGTACGGTCGACCGACGTTGTTCCAAACTGGTGCGGATGAGCACGGGCAAAAGATTTCCGACGCCGCGGCTGCCGTTGAGTGCAAACCGATTGAATTGTGCGATAAACACGTGAAAATGTTTCAAGATTTAAACAAAACGTTACGAATTGAAAACGATGTCTACAACAGAACAACCTCAGAGAAGCACAAACAGTGCTGTCGAGAACTCTTTGAGAGAAGCGAAAAGAATGGCGATATTTATTTAGACACGTACTCGGGGTGGTACAACGTTCGCGAAGAAACGTTCGTGACTGAAACCGAAGCGAAAGAAATGGATTACAAAGACCCAGTTTCGGGCAAACCTTTGAAGCAAATGGAAGAGGAGTCGTTCTTTTTTCGCCAATCGAAATATCAAGCGCGATTGATTGAACACATTGAAAACCACCCAGAGTTTATTCAGCCTGAAGGACGCAAAGGAGAAATTTTATACCGATTGAAAAACGACGAGTTGAGAGATCTGAGCGTCTCGCGAACGACGTTCGATTGGGGGATTCCCGTGCCTGGAAATAGCAAACACGTCTTGTACGTTTGGTTCGATGCTTTGACAAACTATTTGACCGGTTGTGATTTTCCGAACGGAGAAAACTACTCGAAGTTTTGGCCGGCGAATGTACACATCATCGGGAAAGATATCATCTGGTTCCACTGCGTCATTTGGCCGTGCATGTTGATGAGTTGCAACATCGCCTTGCCGAAAGCTGTGTTCGCGCACGGCTTTGTCACCGCAGCGGATGGACAGAAAATGTCCAAATCTATCGGGAACGTCGTTGATCCGTTGGATGTTTTGAAAAGGTGTTCTCCGGATACGTTTCGATACGCACTCATGCGAAACGGCATTTACGGGTCCGATATTCCATTTAGCGAAGAATCTATGACCTTGATTCACAACGCGGATTTAGCGGATACGCTCGGAAATTTAGTTCACAGAGCGACGCATTTGTGCTCGAAGAGGGGCGAAGGTCGTGTCCCAGATGTTCCAATCTTTGAAAAAGTAATCGACGTCGGCCTGTTGAGATTGAAAACGGAGCGCGCGATGGAATCGTTCCAGTTACAACAAGCCTGCGAATTAGCCATCAACTCGGCGAAAGCTGCAAATAAATACATCACCGATGCAGAACCGTGGAAATTAAAAGGCGAGGAAACGAAACATCGCAGAGACGTGATCATTCGCACGACTTTAGAGGCTGTGTACATCACAGCGTTGTTTTTACAACCGTACATACCGACCGCGTGTGAAGACATATTTAAGAAACTCGGGATGGACGCCTCGAAGGTCCACAAACTCTGGGAGCTCAAACCATTCGGCGAGAATGTGAAACCTGGGACCCAAGTCGCCGTCGGCGAAGTGCTCTTTCAAAAACACGAGATTGACACCGCAGAACTCTTCAAGAAGGCACAATCGAGCAAGGAAGAAAAAGCCGCCAAATTGGCGAAGAAGAAGAAAGGCGAGGAGAATACGAAAATTGACGTCACGCGATTAGATTTAGTCGTTGGTGAAATCACGAAAGTTTGGAATCACCCTGACGCGGATACGCTTTACGTGGAAAACATCAACATCAACGGCGACAAACCCTTGCAAGTCTGTTCGGGATTGGTAAAACACATTCCGATTGATAAAATGCTCAACGCTCGTGTCGTTCTCGTCGCGAACATGAAACCAACGAAAATGCGCGGTGTAGAGTCGGAAGCCATGGTTTTATGCGCCACCGATCCGAACGATAGCAACAAAGTTGAAATTGTCACCCCGCCGAAAGGCGCTGCCATCGGTGAACGCGTTACTTTCGACGGCTACGAAAACGACCCAGACGAGAAGTTAAACCCGAAGAAGAAGGTGTTCGAAGCTGTGCAACCGGATTTTCTGGTGAATAAAGATGGAATTGCCACGTATAAAAACGTCCCGTTCCAAACGACCGCTGGTCCGTGTTCGGTAGAGTCCATCAGAGAAGGAGGCTCGATTAGGTGATTTTTGTCAATTTCAATTTAACTTTTTTCTTCAAAAGAACTTCAACAAACACCTCAAAAACTCTCTGAGATACTAAATGAATGCAAAAACTTTACCAACGCGACGACTGTTGGTGGTGTGCCACCACAGAGATAGGCAGACGGCTCATTTCGAAGGAGCGAAATCATGTGTTCATTACTATCGCCAAAAATGTAACAGAAGAAGAACAACAAAAGCAGAAGCACGCGCAAGGGCTTCACCACAATCATCAAATCCATTCACAGACGCACTCCCCTACCCGACGATAGTACCTTCTCGAAAAGAGTGGAAGAAAACGTTCACGACGAACGACGGGGTCAAGTACACGTGTCGGGCGTGTGACGTGGACGACATCCCCGCAGTCGCATCTTTATTGATGCGAAGTAAATTAGCGGGGTTTCCCACGGAAGAAAGCAAGCTGAAGAAATACATAGAGAAAAGCATAAACGCGTTCCCACGAGGAGCGTACATCGTCTTGGTAAAAGACGACGAAGAAGAAGAAGAAAAGAGTAAAAAATGTGTCGGAGTGGTGGGCGTCTCCAACACGCCAGAAACCAGAAGAGACGACTTTGACAGAGCGTTGCAATTCACCGACGACGGCGGGTACATATCAGATTTAGTCATCGACACGAGATGGAGAGGAAGAGGATTGGGCGAAAAGTTGATGTTATGCGGAGAGAGTTTGTGTAAAGAGATGGGTCGCGAAGAAGTTTACTTACACGTATCGACCAGAAAAGTTGGCGTCATTCGATTATACGAAAATATAGGGTACGAGGAACGCAGTTCAAACTTTTTGCGACGAGATTTGCTGATGCGAAAGAAGATATGAACATAGCGTTAGTGTTAGTGTAAAAGTAGTAGTGTATTTGAAGAAGAAGAGTTAGCGCAACGCAGCTTGGCCTCGCGTCGAGAGATTTTTCAATTGACGTAAAGCCTTTCGTGGATCTTCGATATCGTCGTCGGAGGAAGAGGAATCGTTGTTCAAATTTTCTTTGATCGTAGACGGCACCCCCGCAGACTTCCTTCTCCCAGCTACTGCTGCGCTTTTGACGAATCCTGGGTGTAACTTACTGCTTTTACTCCCGTCTCTGTCGAACGTTTCCGCCGTGACGAATGTTTCCGAAGGCATGGCACCGCCGTAGGACGATTTCTCGTCGACTCTTTCGTCCCACAAATCGTATTCTAATTTGAAAAAAGAACCGTCCACCATTCGTTTCTGCGTCGGTAAACTCGAAAGCGTCGCGATGGACTCATTTGAGAGCTGCCAATCGAACACGTCTAAATTCGACTTGATTCTCTCCGGATTGATTGATTTCACCAATACTGAGCTTTTCGGTCGAGTTTGTAACGCCCAACGAACGAGAACTTGCCCGATATTTTTGTTCGCCTCGTCCGACGATGCGACTTCTTTCACCGCCGCGTCGTCCATCAAGTTTGGTCCACTTCTCCCCAAAACCGATGCGGAGTCCGGACTCCCCAACGGCGAATACGCCGTGACGTGAATTTTGTTCTGTTCGCAAAACTCAATAATTTCCGCTTGGCGCCAATACGGGTGAATCTCTACCTGACACACTGCCGGTTTGATCTTGCAAAAGCTCAAAATGTGCTTCAACTTCTTGACGGAAAAGTTTGAAACACCGATTGCACGGACTGCGCCGATATCCACGAGTCGTTCCATCGCGCGCCACGTGACTTCAATCGGAGGATCGATATATCGCGTGTTCGAATCGGTAACCGGCCAGTGAATCAAATAGAGATCGAGATAATCAGATTTCAACTCGCGAAGCGTTTGTTGAACCGCTGGTAACACTTGCTCGTATTTATGCATGTCGTTCCAGACTTTGGAGGTAATGAAAACGTCTTCGCGGACCAACGTTGTTGTCTTGAAAACGTGTTCGAGCGCGTCGCCGACTTCATCCTCGTTTTTGTATATGGAAGCGCAATCGATGTGTCGATAACCGCACTTCAAAGCGACTTCGACAGCTTTACGCACTTCACCAGGATTCGATTTCCAAGTACCCAAGCCTAGTAAAGGAATGTTGATCTTCTCTTCGTCGATATCGTATCGAAGAAATGCAGTCGGCGCCGCCGCCGGCGCCACCGTTTCTCTCGGGCCCATGTTCCCTTCTTCTCCGTCGTCATCGACGAGCCCGTGCTCTTTGCGAAGACGTTGCATGAGAGCAATCTCCTCTCGCGCCTCTTTTCTCCAAATCTTCAAATTCTTCGTGTCGTGACGGCAACTCTCGATCCTCGCTCTCTGTTTCGCCTCCATCACTCGCTTTCCGCCGGTGAGATCGAACCACTGCACGCGGTCGTTTTCGCCTTCCATCTCTTTCATCCTCCATTGCTCTCTCTCTTCAGTTTTGAAATTCTTTAGATCTTCCTCGTGCGAACGCCACACGGTTGGCCAGTTCTTCGTCCAACCGTTATTCTTCTTCTGTTCTGGAGTGGCTTCGGGGACGTCGTCAAAGTCTAAACTTCCATTCGTACACTTTTTTACGTCTAAGTTTTCAGTTTCGCCTTCGGAAATTACGTCTTCGCCCGTTAAGGGATCTTCATCGACGAACGTATATTTGAGAGGACCTTTGGGATCGTTGTGGAACTTGATGAGGTCGAGATACTCTTTCGCCGTGAGCTTCACGTCTTCGCCTTCGTTGTAGTCGTCGTCGTCGTCGACGACTGGAGTTGATTCCATGTCTGTACTAGTAGTTGTAACTGACGCTTTTTTTAATTATTTTTTCGAGAAAACTCCTCCTCAAGTCGCTGTCAATTCATACTGCATCGGAGCATCAAACTTTGTATGCAAATAAAAAAGTTCGCTTTAATCAAATCGGCATGACGTCTCGAACAAACACCTCCACACCAGGTAACGACCAAACACGCACGGTGATGCTTCCTTTTGCACCAGGCGAGTTTGTATATTTGGTGTGATTTCTTTCGCGAACGACGCGGATCCATCCGCCCAAACCAGAAATCGAAAGATCTTTTCCTTTGTAATCGTCTAGACTAATCTCCACCTCTCTGGAAACGCGCAAGCTTGGAAGCGATTGGTAAAACTCTCGAGTGGGCGCACTTTCATCAAATAAGCACGTTTTGTCTCCACCATCGGCGTGTTTTTGCATGTCGTCAATCGTAGACTTAAATATGCGCATCTTCTTCGGTCCGTAAAACGAAACGTTCACCGTGTTCAAATCGTCCGTTTCCGGAGCGTCGAGGATATCTAATCGAACCAACCCGTTCCAATCAAACGAAACATTCTTCAACTTTTCACTATTGTTGTTGCTGCTATTAACGTTGCTAGTACTGCTGCTGCCGTCTTGTTGCGACACCGGCGCTCGATACACTTTCAAATCGCCGCCTAATTTCAGCGACTTCATTTGCTCCCCGTTTAATAACGAATTCACTCTGTGGTGTAAAAACACACCCGGCGTGTCGTATAAACTCTTCTTATCTTCGAACGCTTTGATTGGAATGACACCTAAAGTTGTTCCCGGCATAGAACTCGCCGTCGGTAACCTCTTCGACGGCGCGAAATAATTTCCCATTTCCGTCCTCAACACCTTCGTGAATTCTCTCACGAACGTCGATTTTCCCACATTCGCGGATCCAACCACGTACACGTCTCTCCCTCGTCGTTCGCGAATAGTCGTCAACACGGCCGCTCTCATCCCGTTCAAATCCTCTCCCCGTATTCCTCTCGTTCCCGGTGCAGTAGTATCGTTACCAACACTGCTATTACTTCTCGAGGATCCCGGCTTCCTCGCGGCGACGAAAATCGGATCTCCCGCCAGAGTCAACTTTTTCTTCGCGCATTCTTCGATCACGTACTCGATTAAACTCTCGTTGTTTTCCATTGCGAACCCTTTCCCAATAACGTCGCACTTCGTCACGACTAACAAAATCGGATTACTCCCGACTAAATCTCGTATCTTCGGGAGAAACGACCCGTGAAAATCAGTCAAATCGACAATCTTCACCACCAGCGCCTTCTTCCCGCGAATATCTTTCAAAGTCTCTCTCAACTCTTCCGGAGTGATTAACCCGGTCTCGATTTTCTGTCCACCTTGGCCAACGACTGCGTTAATCATTTGCCCGTTCGATAAATTCGAGCATCTCAGGCACAGAAGTAAATCCAACTGCTTATTTTTCTTCTTCGTCTCGTAGTCGAGTTCGGAGACGAAACCGACGGCGGACGGTGAAACCGTTTGGATTTTCACGCCGCACCCGTAACACGCGCCTCTTTGCTTCCGTTCGATTTTTTTAATAATAAAAGGTGAAGGTGTCGTCGTCGTCGTTGTTGTTGTTATTGTCGTTGCTTCTTCTCCTTCTTCTTCTTCTTCTTCTCCTTCTTCTCTGTCGTTGTTATTATTGTTATTAGTATTGGTCACCGCCGTCGTCGTCACTCGAAATCGACTCTTTCGTCTTCCTCTCGTCGCTGCTCCAGAAGAAGAAGAAGAAGAAGAAAAAGAAGCGTAAGAAGTATTCTTCTCGCTCGATACAAAAGAAAGAGAAGGAGAACCCATCGATGCTTCTCGACGTAAACGACGACGAGAGTAAGAAAGAGGCAAAAGCGACCGTGCCGAGAAGAAGAAGGTGGTGGTTGTTGAAGGCATTTTTGTGTCTCTCAAATCTTTTCTTTTGTTGTTCTTCTTTTTTTGCAAAAAGCGAAAAAAAATGAAAAAATTTGATCAAATTGTGAATTTCATTCTTCTCTCAATTCTTCATTCATCACTTTTATTATATTATTGGATATACTGATTGATGACGACGATGATGAAAATGACTTTTGTGATGAGTATCGCTCGTACAACCACGAGTAGTAGCAGTAGTAGTAGTACAACAGGAACAACACGGTATCATCGGTGTTATCATCATCCACGTTCGAGACAGATGTGCTCGTCCTTTTCTTCTTCTTCGTCTTCGTCGTTTACGTCGTCGGTGTCGATGACGACGATACCTAGGAAAAGAAGAAGACGACAAAAAAGATTTGCATCCTCGCGCGCATTATCCTCATCTGATAGTGATGATACGTGTGCAAATATCACCACCACCACTCTCGCGACAACGACGACGATGACAACGATGATGGCTATGCTGCTGATGATGAATTTTGCTGTCGAACCGGCGGAAGCGGGCCAAATAACAAACTATCTCGCCGCTGGGAACTACTCCTTTTTGGAAAGAGAGTATCAAGACTTGACGTACGCGGGCGTTTCGCTCGTGGACGTTGGAACGTGCGATGGGAAACAGTGCGTGAAAGTCACCTACGATGACGAGAAAGTTCCGTTTGAGCGCATCATGAGAGTGTATTTTAAACATTTCGACCCGAAAAATGCGAGTAAAGGGCAATACTCGGAAGTCGGCGAGCAATATAAACCGGCGGTGTACGTCAACTCGGAGAAAGAAAAGACGTACGTGAACGATAGTTTAGATAAGTTGGAACGGTCGAGAGTGTTTGGGAGGAATTTGGCGGACAATTGGGTGTCGAATATCCCGGTGTTGGACGCGCAATCAGTGAAATTCGAGCGAGAACAGGATGACGGGAAGAGGAATGTGATGAAGACGAATCCGAAATCTCTGGAAAAGTTGTCGAAAGCGAGAGACGCGCAGTTCGATCAACTCTGGGGATTCGTGCAGTTTTGTTACGAACGCGTGTGTGGGTACGTCAGATTTGCGCCCGCGTGCGTAGGGGAGTGTCAGGAAGTTTTTCCAGAGTTTTTATCGCGGAATTCAGGCGTGCCCGAGTTGGAAGGCGATGTAAAAATTACCGGAGGGACGTACAAAGCTTAAAAGCGTGTGTATTTCTAACGTAGTAGTTTCTTTTTAGTTTACCTGGTAGTCACGATGTCATTAGAAAAAAAAGACGTATACAGTCAATAATCAAAGACGACGCGTTATACATGTGTTTGTGATTATGTTTACGTTATATGTATATATTTAAAAGCCAATCCATTCCTTAGTCTTATATTAATCTCTTCATACTCTTATTATCAAAATTACTTCTCCGGCCCTCTTTGCTTCAAAGTAATTTTATCACCTAAACTCAACGCAATGCCTTGCGTCTTGGATCGGATACGAATGTATCCGCCAAGTTTTCCATCTTTATCTTTTTCTACAGAGACGTTCACCAAAGCATCTTCACCGAAGACGCTCTTTGCGTACAAGTTCGCGGCTAAAAATCCGCACTCGCCGTCCAACGCCGACTCGGGAGTCAAGCACCTCATGTTTGTACTCTTCACCACGTGGTCCAGGTATTCTTTCACATCCGTAAACTTCGTGTTCACGGCGACTTTATTTTCCCATTCAAATTCGGCCCACATGTTTCTAAACGCAATGTCCGCGCACGATGCCGGGGAGATGTAATCCATGATATCGATGTGGATGTCGTTTAAGACGACGACGTTGCGATCCTCGTTTCTGGATTCATAGACAATGTTGCCAAAAATGACGCCAGTTTCCGTGGACGAAACTTTAATATTCGCGCGAATGTGTTTCGATTCTCCCGGGGCTAAGGTATAGTTTTGCGGTCTTTCCACAAGTTTTAAGTCACCCATGGTCGCGAGCTCTAAGCACACGTTTTGTAAGACTTCGTTCGTTCTGTTCGTCGCGGTGACGTCCATGACGATATCGTATTGGTGAACAGTGACGTAGGACTCGGCGTACACCGGATCGGAAAAGCCTGTCAACTGCAAGACTCTGTTCAACTTGGAATCTCTAGCGTTTGAGGCCGCGTCTGGGTCGTTAAACCCAGTCGCTCGGCGTAAATCAGTCGCCACGGCATCTTCCAATTCGACTTGCGATAAACCTTTTCTTGATTTCAAGTGATAGAAGTCAATCAAATCATCCGCTTGAGATTTTGGCTTTTCTTCCTTCTTCTCTCGTTCTTTCGCGTCGTTTTCGAGTTTTTCGCTGATCATCAACGAGAAAGATTCTCGGCAGTTTTCCAGCCAGACTCGTGTGGTTTCGGATTCCGGAGACTCTATCGCCGCGAAGCACTGCGTCAAACGCTCGGTCGAGTCGTAATCCATCTCGTGGGCGACGACGTGAGATTTCCCCAAGCGCAAGATGGCGACAATGTACAACATAACCTCCGCTTGCGTTCGGTTCTTTTCCTCTTCCGAAAACGTGTTGCTCTTCATGTACCTCAAACCGAGCTTGGTCAACGTACCGCCACAAATGGCAGCCAAGAAAAAGTCGCCGGATAAAAGCAACGCTCTCAAGTTTGGCGTCGAAGGGCCTCCTCCGGAGGTTTGAACAGCCGTTTGCGTAGCGTACGTACCGTCGGCTAAAACTATCGGTCGCTTCGATCCAGACTCGTACACTTCCTTCTCTTCCTCCGCATCATCCACGAATCGTTCGTCCGAGGGCGGTTCAAAGAATGGCGTTTCGCCTAAACTCGATTTCAACGTCGCCAACGCCTCTTCGACTTGTTCTCTCGTTTCGGAGTACTCGCCAATAATCCACAACGCCGTCGCACACACTCGACTCGATCGAATCGAGTAGAAAGAATCTAACAATCTCTGCAAAATCGATGCGCGCATACCGCTATTCGTTTGCGCGATTTCTCGAATGAACATAATCACATCCAACGCTGACGCCGTGTTCGGATCGCCCAAAAAGTCCATCAACATGTGCACGACAGAACCGGCAACGTCCGGGAATTTCACCGCGCACGCGTGAACGCTCTGTACCAGCATTTGTCGATATTCCGCGTTCTTCTCGCTCGCACCTAAACCGGTATCGCTTTGCGATTTGATAATTTCCTTCTTCAACGCGGTAACCACCTCCTCGATGTTCCTCGAGTTGATCAAATCCAAAACAATATCCAACGTCTTTCGACGAATATCCACGGACGGAGATGCCACCGCTCTCAAAATATCCATAACCATATCTTGCATCACTTCTCTGTGATTCTTTTTCAGATCCGCCAATCGATCCAACACGATCAACTTGACGTTGTTGTCGCCTTGCGAGACGATAAGTTGGCAATAGCAATTCGCCGCCGCCTTAATCGCAGTCGGCGCGTTACTCAACGCAACCAACGTATTCGCACACTCGTAAATCACAGAAGTGTTGTTGGTTTGCAGCAACATCAAAATAATCTTAATGTACTTCCCTTTTTGCGACGGATCTGTTCGACACACCTTTCTAACCAAATCCAAAACGACTGTTTGTAGGATATCGCCCCAGTTAGCGACAGATTCCAAATTGGCCATTAAATATTGCACCGCGCGATCTTGATCCGAATGATACAACATCAAAAACGCGTTACGTCGCGTACTCAAATCTGACTCTCCACCATTCAACAACTGCTCGACAATCTCCGGCGCGTCTTGAATCATAATCTCGCCTCTGGGCGTTTCGGTGTAAATCTTATGAATAGCCATCACCGCGTTCCTTCGCACGTACGGATGCCTATGCTCTAAGTTTTGCACGATAGACGGAATCAACGGCTCAATCAACTCTGGATCGTTCAATCGACACAAAAATCGCAACGTCGACCCTCGAATAAACTCGTTCGGGTGCTGCAAATTGTTCCTCAAGTTTTGGCAAATCAAGATCATTTCCGGAAGCAATTTTCCTTCGCTGTCCGTCTTTTCAATGATCTCCATGTACAACAGCAACAACTTTTGCACCAAGTGATCCTCGCTCGGTAAAACGTATCGAACGATGGTGATGAAAATCTGCGGTAAGTGTTCGCCGTTCATTAACAACGAGATGACTTTCTTCATCGCGTCCGCCTTTTCTTCGTTCGATCCGGTTTCTAGTGACTCTTTGATTTCTTTCGATGACGCAGACTTGTCGAAATGGACGAGCATGGTGCATCCTCTCTCGATGACTTGGTTGATGGTGCCCATCTTCTCTCTTTCTCTCTGTTTATATTAAATCTCGCGCTCTTTGTATTCAGCGTGTATATCAAAGACTTTCTTCTTCAATCGAGGGTAAAACTTTTGAGAAGAATTTAAAGCTGGTGTTTTTCGTTATGCGCGAATTAAAAAAAAGACGCGAAATCCTCCTTTTTTCTTCCGCGTGCGAACGAGTCACGATCGATACAACGTCAGATTCTCGTAAGAAATATCCTCCTCTTCGCGAATTGAGCTAAATTGAATGTCAACCGGGCTCGTTTTTAGCGTTTTTAAACGAAGATCCGATGATGATGATGATGAAAACTTTTCGACGCCGCTCCATTTTTTTTTCTCTTCGCATTGAGACACTAAATATCGATGGTCCGGGATCCATTTTCCCACAACAACATCAAAGAAAATTCAAAATTCTTGTTCTCTCATATATTTACACACAACAACAACAACAACAACAACAACAACAACAGAGATACAACAAAAATGTCGAAGGATTTAGTCCTTTTATATTGCACGCAACAGAACCGTCCGTTCAACGCGACCAACCTCGCGGACGCGTTGCAAAAAGAAGGCGTGAAAAAAGCCACCGCGCAGAGGTATTTAGATAATTTGGTCGAGGAGAAGAAATTATCGTTTAAAGAGAGTGGGAAATCAAAACTGTATTACGCGTTGCAACCGGAGGATGTTTTGGGAAAAGAAGAGGTGCACGCGTTGGAATTGGAGGTGAAAACGAAAACGGAGCAAGTTATGGCGAAGAAGCAAGAGATTCAGAGGAAGATGCGAGAGTTGCAGACGCATAAGAATCAGATTTCAGTGAAGGAAATTCGAGAGGAAACGACGAAAAAAACGAAAGAGAACGGAGAGATTATGAACAAGGTGAAACCGTTGAAGGAGAAGTTGATGGCGCAACAACAGAAAAAAGATGAAGAAAGAGGAGGAGGCGAAAAGGACGCGCTAAAAGAAGCCATGAAAGCGCAAAAGGAAACGGAAAAGAAATTCGTGACGCATTGTGAGACGTGGTTGAAACGCAAGCGCGCGTTTCGCGATATCGCGGCGACTATAGTCGAAGGGAGCAGCGTGAAGGAGAAAGATTTGATGAAACAGTTGGAAATCGAAACAGATGAGGCGAATGGGGTGGAGGAGAAGGAGTTCAGAGCTTTATTGGACGGATTGAAGAAGAAGATGAGAGCGGACGAGATGAATAAGATGATGAACAAGAAGAGGAAATTGACTGCGGCGTAAAATGGAATATAATACTGTATCGATTCGCAAAATAATATTCGCGCGCGTGAGAGAGAGAGAGAGAGTATCATTGTCGCAAGAAAGAGAGATAAACATACGAAAAACAAACAACACACATAGTAGCGAGAGAAACACGCACGAATAGAAGAAGAACATTGTACTTTAGTAGATGAAAATTTTATAGTTTCTTCAGATATTACATTCCGTTTTTTAAGGGCACTTTTTGTGAATGTGCGATACACCGTATTCATCGTATTCCGCCTTGGACATCCACATTTGCTGAAAAGACCCCAGCGAGGCTAAAATACTCCCACCAATCCACGTCGCGAATCGTCGTTCGACTGCGTTTTGCCCCGCGGTGACTTTCGTCTTGACATTTTGCGGCGCGTGGTCGAAAATCGCGCTTTCCAATCGCTCTTTGCAATTGACAAACATGGTTCCACCACCGGTTAAGATGACGTTGCCAAACAAATCCTTTCTGGCGTCCACGTCCGCGTTTTGAATGCTCGCTAAAACCTGTGCCGGCAACGACATCGCGTTTTGCATGTCGTCCACCACTGGCGGTCCTTTCAACTTCAGCTCGTCCACGATGGCCGGGTTGAACATAATTTCCGGAACGATGAACCTTTCCACGCCAACTTCAATGGTGTTCCCATCGGGCAACTCGTACTGTACCGTAGGCATTTGGTTGATTTCGCTGTTTTTTAAATCCAAACGCACGTCCGATAATCGCATCACGCTCGCTTTCGCGTCCTCTGCAATCTGATGTCGTTTCAACAAGTTGTACGATTTGGACGTTTTCGGAAAGGATAAATTTTCAATTTTAAACTCGCCGTCGTTCTTTCCACCCGTCTGTAACTTCTTCTTGAACGCGTATCTAGGTTTAACTTCGTTTTTCATTTTCTCTTCCATGTATCGTAAAGTGGTTTCGGTCAAGCAATCTCCGCCTAAAGCTTTCGATTGAATCACGCTCTTCACCAACGCGTACCCCTCGTGTACCGCGCACGTCGTCGCCGCGCGTCCACCAACATCCACGCTCAAGCCCGTCGCCTTCCCGCTCGCGAAACAGGAGAGAACAGGATTTTTACCCAAAAAAACCGCCGGCAATTTATACTTTTCAAACAACAACTCCACGATCTTCTCCCGGTTCGCCTCCGGCGTCAGTACCGGCTCGCTCAAAAGAATAGGATGTTCCGCCGTTTGCACGCACAACCTACCTCGAAACACATGGTCGCATATCGCCTCGTACGCGTCTAAATCGTCCAACACGCCGTCCGCGTTAAACGGAGAGCAATATTCAACGTCGTCTCTCCGGATGTTATCCGAGTCTACGACGAAAAAATCCTTGTCTTGAGGAGACTTTCGAAATATGTTTGTGTTTTGGATCGATTTCGGTTTCATATCGTGCGGGTCGTCCGCGTCTTTCATTTCCGCGTCGGAATCCTTCGATGGACCGCCCAGTTGCCCGGTGCCTCGTCCGACAGACTGTACGTACGCACGAAACCATCGAGAAAGAAACAGATTTTAACGTGAGTATTCAAGCATAAACGACAAAGAGTTCTCGATCGAGGAAAGGCGGCAACAACACGACGCAAAAGACGAAAGAGAAGAAAAAAGAAACAATACATAACAACAGCACTCACGGATGACCCCACCGCGCTCGGCGTGTCCTGTCCCGCGTATCCTGCTTTAACGGAGTGTGTTCCGACGTCCATGACGATCGCGGAAACTTCATCGCCCCCGTACATGGTGGTTGACTATTGAATTTTTTTGTATCTAATACTTATTAAGTGAATTGATTTGATTGAATTGATGATTTCCCTAACTCGTCTTCTTTTACTTCTACTTCGTCTTCTTCTTCTTCTGTGCGAGTGCGCGCGATTTGAATTTCACGGTTCCCTTTGTCTGGGCGCGTATGAATGAACTGATTCGAAACAGAACACCACCAATAAGAATAAGAGTAGAGAGTACAGGAAATTGATGAAGAGAATTCAGAGTTTTTGTTGAATTTTGTGTTTGTGTCTGCTTTTTCTTTCGCTCCTTCGATGGGCAAAAAGCAAGCAAGAATTAGGACTACCAATAATACCGAGGAGGGTGTATAACTTAGAAGAATAGTATAGATTAAAACGTGGTGGTTCATTTACTTGGTGCTGTCTTTCAAATACGCGATCAGATCGGCTCTATCTTGCGGTTTCTTCAAGCCGGCGAAAACCATCTTCGTCCCTGGAATGTACTTCTTCGGGTTCAACAAGTAGTCGTACAACGTCGTCTCGTCCCACTTGACGCCTTTGTTTTTGTTCGCCGCGGAGTAGGAGAAACCTTCCGTGGTGCCGGAAACGCGACCGAAAAGGCCTCCTAAGTTTGGTCCCTGTTGGTTTTAAGTCAGTAGTAAACAGAGTAAAACGTGTGTGAGTTTTCGTCGTTGTAAAGATCTCTCGCTTCTCTCTCAGCCGCTACGAGAGAAACTCGATAACGTTTCACCTTGCACGGGCTACACCCAAAATCGATCGAGTCGAAAACAAATCCAATCGCGAAGAAAGCGCGTCCGGGACGACCAGATCTGATCGCACGATCGACCGAAACTGCTCAAACATCCGTGTTACCCTTTCCTCTCAAACACTCCAAAGCCTATCGGAGAAAAGATGACGACGAAAACACACTCTCGTACCTGTTTGTGTCCTCCCCCCGGTTCTGCGACGTGGCACTGCGCGCACTTCGTCTTGAAAATCTTCGCGCCTATGAGTACGAAAGTAAAAGAAAGAGAGAGACAATACGTCAGTAAAACGAGTCACGCGTAAAAACACAAAAGAAGGAAGGAATGTTAAAAGAAATCCTGTATATAAATTCTCGTACCCTTGGCGACGTCTCCTGCGGGAGCTTCTGCAAACGAAGCCATCGGATGTGATTCTTTTTTCTGTGGTTTTCTCCTTCTTTTCTCTACATGTCTTTTTAATTGTTGTTTGAGGAGCATGAGAGGAGAAGAAGAATTTTTGAGCCGTCAAAAAAGACTCCAAACAGAGAAGAGAAGAGAGAAAAATTATTGTGAATTTACACTCACTTAAGACACGATTACACTTTGCGCTTTCGTATTGCGCATTATTAATCGATTGATTTGATACATTAAGAAGAAGAAGAAGAAGAAGAAGAAGAAGAAGGATTTAAGAAGAAGAGCGACAAAAATGTCCCCTCCAACAACGGCAGCAGCAGCGGGCATCGATAACACGACGAGAAAAAAATGGGACAAATCCGAATACGCCGCGAAAGCGTTGCAACGCGTCGAGGAGGAAGACAAGAAAAAACCGAAAGCGTCGGATTTTGGTTTAGTCGTGAAACAACCACTGACGAGAGAGAACATGATCAAGAGAGATTTTAAGAAAGATTTAGAGAGTAAAGTAGGGACGGTGACGTTGGTAAATCCAAACACCGGGGAAGGATCCGGGTTTCGATGTAAAGAAACCGGAGTGATTTTACACGATTCGTTGAGTTATTTAGACCACATCAACTCGAAGAAAACGCAACGCGAACGAGGGATATCGATACACGCGGAACGGTCGACGGTGGAGCAAGTGAGGAACAGATTTGCGGTGCATAAAAAGAGGAAAGAAATGATCAAGAGAGGGGAAAATCCAGACGAAGGCATCGATACTGAAACAGATTTAGTGAAAAGGATCGAACACGCGACGAATAAAGAACGCGAAGAAGCCGAGGCGAAGCGAGAGAGGAAACGGTTGAAGAAAGAGGCGAAGAAAATGGGGAAGACAAAGGAGGAGGTGGAGAAGACCGTAGAAGAGGAAGAGATGATGAAAGCGATGGGATTCAGCGGATTCGGAGGAGGATAATGGAAATAGGAGTAGGAGTAGTAATATTGAGCAAAAAAGAAAATAGTTCTTTTCAAAATGTTTCCTGCGCGGTGACAAGATGTAGTAGAAGACGCGTGTGTTTTACTATTTATAAGCTAGACTTATCTTCTTCAATACTATATCGTCATCTCACAAACGCTCGTCGCGGACGTGGTGGCTACCTCTCAAACAGTCCCTTCGCATCTTCTCGAACACGTTTCGAACGATCAACGGATCGTCCGTAACTATGCCGTCGACGTTGTTGTTCGCCAACTTCCGCACTCTTCGAGCGTCGCTTACGGTCCACGCGAACGTCTTTAAACCTAACTTATCGTTCGCGTCTCGAACGAGTTTCTCTTCTTCAGCCATTTCCGATTGAATCGCCACGCAATACGCACCTAAAGGTCTGTTTATGCTCAATTCGTGGTACCCTTCGTCTCTCAACGCACGGGAGAAATTCGCCACCGTGTACCCGACTTTGTGTTTACCGCCGTCGAATTCTATGAATTTCCTCAACATCGCGTCTGTTTTTCCCCAAAATACGCACTCTTCGCAACTTCTCCTACTATTATGCTTATTATTATTGCTACTTCTACCACCCCCGTTATGATTGCTACTATCTTCCGCAAAAACAGTCTCGAATATTTGTTCCGGTAATCCCGACCATCCCGCTTTCGGGTCGTCCTTCACGTCAATCGTGACTTGTTTAAACCCTCTGTTTACGACTTGGTCAACAACCTCTCTAAACGTGGATATCCAAACGCCTTTCTTCTTCGCGTGCATTCGTATGACGTCTAAAGTCACGTCTTGCACTCTCTCAAACTTATTATTCGTAATCGCTTTCAACTCTCGCGAGTGTAAACACACCAACTCGTTATCTCGCGTTCTCGAGACGTCCACCTCCACGCACTCGAATCCTTCCCTACTCGCGGCGACAAAAGCAGATACCGTGTTTGGAAACGACGCGCCTTTTTCTTGCCCGACGCCGCCGTGCAATCCTCCGTGCGCGCAAATCAAAGGCGCGCGTTCGTTCCTCTCTTCGCAAAACTTCCTCGAGACGTGTTTGTCTCGGTGGTCGACGTGCGTTTGGTGCGTGAACTGATCCAAAGTTCTCATGGTAAACCACAAAGAGACGATCGAGAACAATAATAAAACTCCACCCGGACCTCTCAACCAGCTGGATAAAAATCTCGGCGGTTGAAACCCGCTGCCGTCTTGATACTCTTCTCTCGCCAACAAAGGACGATACCTCGGTTGTCGTCCAAAACCGATTCTCTCTCGTCGTCTCTGATAGTCATCGAAAAATCGTCTGGACTGATTGAGAATACCTCTCGGGCTGATTAAAGCCACGCCTCGGGCAAATGCAGACGCAGACGGAGAAGAAGAAGACTGTCCGGGAGCAGATGATTGCCGTGGGGGGTTTGCAGACGGTTGTTGTTGTTGTTGTTGTCGTCCTCCTCCTCTTTGTGGGCGTTGTCTCTGGTTCGGGTACATTATGTTTTCACAAATTTCAAAGACGACTTTGAAGGAAACACACGCGCGCGCAGACAGACAGACAGACAGACAGACAGACAGACAGAGAGAGAATTCACCACGAGCACACAAACTCTTTCGTCTTCTTCGTGCGATGATTATGACGCTCAACAAAATTCCACCGCGAAAGCGTATATAAAGCTCGTCATAGTATCATCACACTGGTAGAAGTTTTTCTTCCATTTTATATTAATTTAATGAGGAAGAAGAGAGAGAGAGCCTCATCAGACAACCACAAAAATACATAAAAAAAATCACCAGACCCATCAGAGACACGCAACAATGAAACGCTCTTCTTCTTCTTCTTCTTCTTCTTTGCGCGCGGTGTGCAGAAACTACTTTCTCTCACACGCATCGGGGTCCACGTCATCTTCTACCACCACTTCTGCGAGTCATTATAGCAGCAGAAGCGCTCAAAATTACTTCTCTCCACCTTCTTCTTCGAACGCGACGAAAAAAAAGGCAGAAGACGTGTCCTTTCCATTCAGAGAAGAAGAAGAAAGACGACGACGTCGATTTTCTTCCTCTTCTTTTGTCGCGAAAGCAGAAAAAGCGGACGCTTCTTCAGAACCAAAAACGACGATTTTGTACACCACGACGCACGAAAAACTCACGATTCAGCGACCATCGTCGTCTTTGAACGACGATGACGATGACGATGATGAGAGTAGTGCGAATAAAAATGTGTCCGTCGCCGTTGCCATCAGCGACTTTGGATTCGATAAAATAGGAGACGTTTTGCAGATTGAGAAGAAGGTGCTCAAAAACTCACAAACAAAAAATGAGTTCATCGAAAACGAAACGTCGTTGGCGACTTTGAAATGGTCCGGGTTTCACAGAACGGCCGCGGACGAGTTATACCACAGTTTATGGTCCAACGTCAACGGGACGAGACATTTGAAATTACCGTTTCCAGTGACGAATGTTCGATTTAACGACGAGATGGTCCGAGAGGCGTACAAACTGTGCGTGCCGAGCGCGAGTATTTTAGAGTGCGAAGCGATCGGAGAAGAAGTGGAGAAGTGTTCGGATTTAATGAACGAAAGTGAATACGAGAAGTTTATCGACCGAGAGTTGGAGGAGGAAGAAAACGCGTCGTATAAGAGTTATCCGTAAAATTGCTTATTAGATGTTTAATAGTATGTGTTCTGTGTAGAAGAAAGAACGAAGGCGTGAGAGAGAGTCAACTTTTTCGATTTTATAAAGTATGTATACTTTTATTATAGAGCGGCTTGTTTGTAATTATATATGTACGTGTGTATCCCCAAACTGAATGAGTTCACTTCGTCTTCCGTTTCTTAGATGCCGGCGATGGCGACGACGCTATCGCTTTCGTTTTACCGAGACGCGGCGATTCAACCGCTTTCGTAATCTCCACCCCTTCTTCCACAATTTCTATTTCGTCGCTCGCTTCCCCATCAGTCGCCGCTCCGTCTTCATCCTTCTCCTTTTCTGCACCTTCCGCAACCTTTGGCGTTTCACCTCTCAACTCGAACCCTTCCGGGAACGCATCCTCGTCAAACTCTTCCAAATCCTGATGCACGACGACCAAGTCAAACTTCAGCTCTTGACTGTTATCGTCGACGCATAAAATACCGCCAGACTCCAAGCCTAAATCTTGTAAAGTTCTTTTCCCGATTATCGCGTAGTTTTCCACCTCGTCGTCGTCTAAATCCTCCCCTTCTTCGTGCAACATATCGTCGCCTTTCAAAACCGTAGGTTCGTTCGTGTTCAACTTCTTCTTCAAAACTTTCGAGATGACGTCGGCTAAGGTTGTCTTGGATATGTCGCAACACAATTCGGCGCGAGCGTTTGCGCAGACGACGCACTTTGGGTTTTGCTCGTCTGGCGCGAGCGGTTGCAACAGCTGTCGTCCGGCGTTAAAATTACCGACAAATGTGTATCTAGAGTTTGCCAGTTTAATCAATCTATCGTTTTTGCCCTCTCCTTCTTCTTTTTCATCGAGATGTTTTTGCGCGTTTAAAATCTTCAAAGCTTCGATGACGATTAACCCGGAAACGATGGCGTTGGTCGTAGCTACCGCGTGGACGATGTTCCCGGCCACACCTTTCGCATCAAATCTAGACATGTACTCGATGCCATAATTCGCACATCTCAGTTGCGCCGTAGCGGTGACAAACGCCACCGCGTCGTCGTCGTCTTTATCAAACTCGCTTATTCGGTCGCCTTTTTCAAACAACTTCCCGGCGGACCGAACAAAAATCTCCGACGCTTCCTCCATCGTCCACTTCTTATGCGCATCGCCGTAACCCGTCGTCGCTGTCCGTTCTTCTTTTGTTTTTAACAACGTCTCTGAGTCCAAAGCCTCCGGTTTCTTATCTCTGTTCGCCCACATGTCTTCTCGCTCTAACAAATCTTTGATTTTCTTCTCAAAGACGTACGCGAACACTCGTTTCGCAAACGCCGTCCCGGCCTCGTTCTCTTTCCTCGTAAACGCATCTCGCGCTTCTTCCTCGTCTAAATCGCTCGGATCCTCTTTATTCGCCCCGAACAATCTCGGAAACAACAGATCCGTCGCGAACACTATCGTATGCACGAACGTGCTCGGCGTATCTCTTAAAGTACAAATCGGGAACGACTTTGGGACCGGTTTCGGCGCGCACTCGAAACAGGAACAATACTTCCCTCGCAAGTGCACCGTCACTTGGCCTTTGTACCCAGTCGTCCCGGACTCGACTAACGGCACGTTCGCGGATAAGCACAACCGGTTGACGTGCCTTCTCGCTTCCAGATTGTCCAAACCGTTCAGCACGATGTCAAATTTTTTGAAAAAATCCAACCCAAATCGCTCCTCTTTGATGTTCCCGGTATACGCTTCAATGTTTATCCCCGTTTGTTTCGAGCCCGCGAATTTCTCCACGCTCTCTTTCGCCACTTGACTTTTGCTCATCCCGACGTGTTTCTTTCGGAATAAGAATTGCCGGTTTAAGTTTGAGATATCGATGGTGTCCAAATCTATGATGGAAATGTTTCGGAAACCAGTCAAGGCGAGCGTTTTTATCAACTCGCATCCGATGCCACCGGCGCCAACCATTAAGATGTTTTTCGATAAAGTTTCCGAATCCGTAGACGAGAATAAGAGTTGTTCAGGAGCGAGAGGAGTTTCATTATTATTATTGGTGGTGGTGGTGGTGGTGTCTCAAAGTAAGTCGTGAGAAGGAAGTACTCGTAGTGGAGAATCTGAAAAAAAAACTCAGAGCTGCTTCATATGAACTCTACTACTCTACTACTTCTACTCGCATTAGAAATCCATTTACATATCCAAAACCCGCTCGCTGGCGCGAATGGCTTTGCTAACCCCGGTTCTGCACGCTAAGTGTTTTTCTAAGTGTTTCAAGACCGCGCTGGCGTCTTTTAAGGAATACTTCCCGCGTTTCCAGGTTTTATAAAAGATGTTCCACACGCCGACGTAATAACTGTCGAGGCAATCCCAGACGGAGTTGAACTTGGAGTTCCGGTCGTTTATGTGCTCGTTTAGGAAACCATTCTCGAGGACACGAATGGACCAGCTGGTGAAGGTGACGCCTAACGCGCACATTGGAAACTGTTGGCCTGGGCACCGGGAAAGACGGTGGACAGCCACGGCGTTTCGGCCGAGCGTGACGCCGTTGTTCGCGTTCCCACTCGCGGCGCTCGCCGCGGCGGGTATCGCAGGTGCCGCGTTAAACAATACAAACGACACCATGTTCGCCACGGCTAACGCTCCGCACGCTCTCACATCCGTGCTCGGGTCTTCACCTTGGAAACCGATCGTTTCCCAGTGCTTCCCGACGGCGTCGATTTCCTCCTCGCGATAGTCTCCCGTGAGTTTCGCGTAAATCGTCAACACCATTTTCCGATGCATTTCGTCCGCTTTCTCTAATTCTATTTCGTCTCCTTCTTCCTCCTCCTCGCTATTATGATTATTCTTATTGTTATTACCATCGTTGTTCGTTTTTGTTTTCTCATTCTTCTTCTTTAACTTCTTCCTCCGGTTCCATTTCAACGGCATTTGGCTCAGCGCTAATATCCTCTCCCGTTCGTCCAACAACCGATGGCTTTGCAACGGTTTTATCTGTCCTTTAAACGCGCTCATAAATCTGTCTCGTTTGCTCCTCGGTGGAGGTGCGTGTAACTGTACCATCGTCGTCGTCGCACTCGTCGTCGTACTCGTGGTGGTGGTGGTGGTCGTTCG
>Ga0206124_10000464_pt1 | contig 32481 bp, 31 predicted proteins | sample Helgoland_Spring_3_FD_148671 | JGI IMG/M metagenome (GOLD analysis project Ga0206124, IMG submission 148671) | Pelagic subsurface seawater microbial communities from Kabeltonne, Helgoland, North Sea - Helgoland_Spring_Bloom_20160321_2 | ecosystem: Environmental > Aquatic > Marine > Epipelagic ... | reverse complement strand
CAAGAATTCAATCAACTAAACCAATACAAATTACATAAACCTATACCCCCAAAACGGGACGCAAAGATACTATTTTATTGAACCTCAACACAAGAAATAAATGAAATATTTTTATAGAATTGGTAACATTAGTTCTAATAAACTAAAAACCTTAATGTTAGCGTTTGTTATTTTTTTTAGAAGTCTTCTTTTTATTCTTCGCAAACATCATTTTATACTCTTCTACATCTATTTTACCTTTTTTAGCAGCTGCTATTTTTGGGAAATCTATAGTATGTTTTGACTTTTGCTCCAGTAATCTTTCATCTATAAAGGCTCTTTGAAGAACATCTTCAATCAAATAATCTTCATTTATTGATTCAGGGTGATATTCACTTTTAAGAGAAAGTTTAAATAAATTTGCAGTGGTATTGTACCAAAAGGCTTTCCATCCACTTCTTAATGTTTTAATATTATTGAAGGCAGTTTTTCCAGTTTGTCTGTATATTAGTTTTATTAAAATTCTCCCTTCTGTACGAGTCATTTTTTTTAATTGATCTGTAAATTCTCCTTCTAGATACTTTTGTGCTCTTTTGGTATATTTAATCTTACCTCTTTTGGTTTTGATTCTTTTTAATCTAGAATTTAACGAATCCAATCTTTGTGAGGCTGTTTTAGCATAGGGATATGCTTTAAACACTTTTCTTTTAAACCAATAATAGTATCGGGCATCTGTAGGTGAATTAAAATCATGTTTTGGTAAAATTGTTAATTCATCTAAATTGATTGTTAAAGTATCTCCAGTTTTTACCAAGATATAATCTTCTAAGTCAAGTGGTGCTGTATCCTTTTTTTGAGCTATTAATGCTAAAGGAAAGAAAAGTAAAAGAAAAAATATTTTTTTCAAAAGTTTTTTTAATTGTAAAGATATTATAATTAACAAAAATAGCTTCATAAAGAATAATATGTTCAATGGTAAATTATTCATAAAATTATGCAATAAGTTTTACTATTTGTTTTTAGGGTTTAAGAAATGGTTTATTTTTACAAAAACAGAAAATATCTTATGAGTAAAAAATCAATTTTAAATAAAAAATCAATTTCCTTTTTAGAGGAGTACTTAAATAATGCTGCTCCAACTGGTTATGAATGGAATGGACAAAAAATATGGATGGATTATTTAAAACCATATGTAGATGAATTTATTACAGACACCTACGGAAGTGCTGTTGCAGTTATTAATCCAGAGGCTCCATATAAAGTTGTAATTGAAGGACATGCCGATGAAATATCTTGGTACGTAAATTACATCTCTGATGAGGGGTTAATCTATGTGATTAGAAATGGAGGCAGTGATCATCAAATTGCTCCAAGTAAAATTGTAAATATTCATACTAAGAACGGTATTGTAAAAGGTGTATTTGGTTGGCCAGCAATTCATACAAGAAACAGAGCTAAAGAGGAAGCTCCTAAACCTGAAAATATTTTTATTGATTGTGGTTGTAAAACAAAAAAAGAAGTTGAAGACCTTGGAGTACACGTTGGTTGTGTAATTACTTACCCAGACGAATTTCACATTCTAAATAAATCAAATTTTGTTTGTAGAGCTTTAGACAACAGAATGGGTGGCTTTATGATAGCTGAAGTTGCCAGACTAATCCATGAAAATAAAAAACAGCTTCCATTTGGGCTATATATTACCAATTCTGTACAAGAAGAAATAGGATTAAGAGGTGCAGAAATGATATCCCATACTATCCAACCTAACGTCGCCATAGTTACTGATGTTACTCATGATACAACCACCCCTATGATTGACAAAAAGAAAGAAGGTCATATAAAAAACGGTGAAGGTCCGGTGATAGCTTATGCTCCGGCTGTTCAGCAAAAACTTAGAGATTTAATTACAGAAACAGCAGAGGAAAAAAATATTCCATTTCAAAGAGCGGCGCTATCTAGAGCAACAGGAACAGATACCGATGCTTTTGCATACAGCAATGGTGGAGTTGCATCTGCTTTAATCTCTTTACCTCTTCGATACATGCACACAACCGTGGAAATGGTTCACAGAGATGATGTAGAAAATGTTATTAAATTAATCTATGAATCTTTGCTTAAAATAAAAGGTGAGGAAACTTTTTCTTATTTTGATTAAATAACCTAAAAAAAAGACGGATAATTTTATTTTTTAATAACTATTATTAGAAATCAGAGTAGTTCTTTTATGGATGAACTTATAGATATTTTAGATGATCAAGGTAATTTAACTGGACGTAATTGCTTAAAATCTATTGCTCATATTGAAGGACTCAACCACGCTACAGTTCATATTTGGTTTTACACTCCGGAAGGAAACATACTACTTCAACAGAGAGCAGCTACAAAAAAAATCTACCCATTACTTTGGGATGTAAGTGTTGCTGGTCATGTAAATTCAGGGGAAAGTTTATTAACTGCAGCAATTAGAGAGGTTAAAGAAGAAATAGGAATAACTGTTGGTGAGAATGATTTAAAAAAAATTGGAGTGATGAAGTCTTTCCAATCCTACAAATCTGGAATTATAGACAATGAGTTTCATACTATTTTTATCTCTAAATTAAATGATGGTATAGAAAACCTTTCTCCCCAAAAAGAAGAGGTTGAAGCTTTAAAAACAGTATCTATTTCGTTGTTCAAAAAACTTTTAGAAAATTCTGAAAATAATTCTCACTTTGTAAATTCTAACAAAGAATATTATGTTTTTGTTTTAAAAAAAATAAATGATTTTATCAAAAAAAACAAACCATAAATTAACAAATTGTAATTATATCTTTGCTTGATAGGTATACAAATCAAAATACCTGCCTTTTGCTTTTATTAGTTCATTGTGAGTTCCTCTCTCTGCTATTTCTCCACTTTCTATGACTAATATTTGATCTGCTTTTTTTATAGTACTTAACCTGTGTGCTATGACTATTGTTGTTCTATCTTTTACTAATTGTGCTAAACTTTTTTGAATTAAGGATTCACTTTCTGTATCTAAACTAGAAGTAGCTTCGTCTAAAATAATGATTTTTGGATCTGCTAAAATAGCCCTTGCTATGGCTAAACGTTGCCTTTGACCTCCTGAAAGTTTAACACCACGCTCTCCTATGAGTGTGTCTAAACCATGTTCAAATCTACTTGTAAATTCATCTACATAAGCTGCTTTAACTGCATTATCTAATTCAGTTTCTGTTGCATTTGGTCTTGGGAAAAGTATGTTTTCCCTTATGGTTCCCTCAAATAAAAATTCATCTTGTAGCACAACACCAAGATGTTTTCTATAACTAGACAGTTTAATTTTAGACATGTCTTGATGGTCTATGGTTATGGTACCTGAAGTTGGGTTTAAAAAAGTAGCAGACAATCCTGCTATAGTAGACTTTCCAGAACCAGAGCTTCCTACCAAAGCTGTAACCGAACCGGGTGGGACATGAAAATTTATATTGTGTAGTACCTCTTTTCCTTCCTCATAAGAAAAAGAAACATTATTGAATAGTATGTCTCCATCAACTTTTTTTAATGCTAGAGTTCTTTCTTTATCATCTTCCTCTGCCTCCATGTTCATAAGCTCTTCTGTTCTATCTAGCCCAGCCAAAGCCTCTGTTAATTGACTTCCAATATTACTCATCTGGACTATTGGCGCTATCATAAAACCTAAAAGTAACGTAAATTTCAAAAAATCTCCAGTTGTTAACTGGCCTTCAATCATAAAATACCCTCCTATTCCCATGATGCCAACAGAAGCTAATCCTAATAAAAAAGTTGATGAACTTGTCATAACTGCTGTAGCTGTTAAACTTTTTTTCACATTTTGGAATAATGAATCTACACCTCTCTCAAACGTATCATTTTCCTGATTTTCTGCATTAAAAGCCTTTATAACTCTAACTCCAGCCAAGGTTTCTGTTAATCTTCCTTTTACCTCAGCATTAATCTTTCCACGATTTCTAAAAATTGGACGAATGTATTTAAATGCTTTTAAAGCAATAAAACCGAAGACACTCACTGGTAAAAAAACAAATAATGTCATCCAAGGATTAATTTGAATTAATAAAACCAGCGATATTATAGCAGTAATTACGCCTCCAACTAATTGAACAAGACCTGTACCAATTAAATTCCTTACACCTTCTACATCACTCATAATTCTTGAAACTAAAGCTCCTGATTTTGTATTATCAAAAAAACTAATTGGGAGTGATAAAACTTTCTTTTGAACTTGAGCTCTTAATTCTGAAATGAGATATTGAGCTTGAACGCTTAGTATTCTTGTTAATAAAAAAGAGGTAATTGCTTGTATTAATAAGGCAAATCCTACAATCCATAATAAATCATATAAAGAATTCATATCCTGATTTGGGTAAATATCATCCAATAAATCTTTTGACTTTAGTGGGAGAACAAACCCAGATAATCTATTTATTAAAATTAAAAACAATCCTATAAATACCAAATTACGCCTTGGCCAAATAATTGTTTTGAAAGCTTTAGTCATGGTGACTTTTTGCTTTTTTTTATTTTTTTTCATTTCATTTATTTAATGCCTAAAAATAATTGACAAATGGTATGCAAAACAAATATTAAATGTCATATTAACAAAATATAGCAACCTTATTTTTATTTACCTTTATTACGAAGCCTCATTTTAAAAAATGAAATAATTATGAATTTTCATACTATATAAAACTATATTAGCCTTATGGATATAGAGATAATAACCAATCTTGTTGCCATTTATTGGCACATATTTTTATTGTTTTTTGCTATTGCTATTCTTTATTCTTCTGTTGGATTTGGTGGTGGATCAAGTTATTTAGCAATTTTAGCGCTCACAGGGATTGCTTTTACACAAATTAGGTTCATTTCATTAATGTGTAATATAGCTGTAGTTAGTTTAAATGTCTTTCATTTTCAAAAACAACAACTCTATGACTGGAAAAAAGTTATTCCTATACTATCTTTTAGTATCCCTTTGGCTTTTATTGGTGGATATATTGAGGTTAACAAAAATATATTTTTCATCTTATTAGGCTTTACGCTATTCATGGCATCTCTTGTGATGTGGTTTAATAAAAAAATTGTCTCAAAACGAATTAATACAAGTCATATTAATCTATCAAAAAACAGTAGTTATGCAGGTATAATTGGTTTTATCTCGGGTATGATAGGAATAGGTGGAGGAATTTTTTTAGCTCCATTGCTACACCTAAGACAATGGGATACTCCAAAAAGAATAGCAGCAACTGCCAGTTTATTTATATTATTAAATTCTATTAGTGGAATTTTAGGCTATTCATTCAACTCAGATGTATCTGTAGAATGGGATCTTGCTATAATGCTTATTATGGTGGTTTTAGCAGGTAGTTTTTTAGGAAATAGAATTAGCCAACAATTTCTAACACCGATTCAAATAAAAAAGGGTACTGCACTATTGATTGCTTTTGTGAGTATCCGTATTCTTCTGAAAATTTTTTAATTTAAAATCTCATTCAAACTGTCAAAAAATCTTTTGTGAATGATTTTAATAATCCTTTTGTGAATTTCTGAAGAGTGATTTATATAATAGATATATTCCTTAGAAGAAAAATGACCGATAATAAAGCCTAAACAAATATTCCTGTACGATATATCTTTATAAATAATAGCATGTATTTTTTGTGTAATTTGGTTTTCTGATAAGCCTTCAATAATAATTTTCCTTTTTTTTAAGTAGGTACGTAATGAAAGAATTAACAAATCGTGTTGCATTTTTATGATTGGACGAATTGTGATATTTTGAAAATATTCAAGTTCACTAGTCCCCTCTTTTATTAGGTTTTTTAGAATTGGACGCTCTTTTTTATTCATCTAGTAAATGATCAAATTCTAATTGATAATCATATTGTAAGTCTTCATGAAGGGTAACTATAGCTTTCTTTATTAAAATTATCTGCCTGTTGTATACATTTAATAAACGAGGGCTTTTAGATATTGATGGTGATACATTTTTAAGTTCTTTGCAAAAGTGAAGTAACAACTCTACTTCTGTTTCCTTTATTTTTGAATAGCGTATGTGTTTTTTTGTAAGCTTAAGTATTTTACGCACACTTTTTCTGATGTAAAAAAAACTTTTTGTATTAATTTCATCAAATAATAAAGTTATGTATTCTTTCACCTTATTGATATACATTTCCTCGTCATCTTTATCAAATAATAAGTAGGTAAGTAATTCTTTATTTTCTTTCTTAAATTTAGATAATAAAAGACACAATTCAATCAATTCTTGAGAAGACTTATAATGTAATTCGTCTTTTATTTTTTTGATGGTTACTGGTTTCATTGAGTAACTATTTAAAAACTATTTAAGAAGGAAGTCGTATTTTTCTCTATTCTTTCAAGAACATTTGAGGTATTTGCTTTTATAAAAATATCCCCTGTAATTTGTTCATATAACTCTATGTAACGATCAGAAATTTCAGAAATTTTCTGATCTGACATAGTAGGAATAAGATCTCCTTCTTTACCTTGAAAACCATTTTCTATTAACCATTGACGAACAAATTCTTTTGATAACTGTTTTTGATTTTCACCTTTAGCTTGCCTTTCATCATATCCATTTTGATAAAAATATCGTGAAGAATCTGGTGTGTGAATTTCGTCAATAAGTACTATTTCACCATTTTCTGTTTTTCCAAATTCATATTTTGTATCAACTAATATCAATCCACGTTTTGCGGCAATTTCTGTTCCTCTTTGAAATAATTTTCTTGTGTAATCTTCTAAAACCAAATAATCCTTTTCAGATACTATCCCTTTAGCTAGAATATCCTCTCTAGAAATATCTTCATCATGATCACCGTTTTCAGCTTTTGTTGATGGAGTAATAATCGGCTCTGGAAATTTGCCATTTTCTTTAATTCCATCCTTAATTGGAACACCACATAAAACTCTTTTCCCAAGTTTATATTCTCTGGCTGCATGACCTGATAGGTACCCTCTTATAACCATTTCTACTTTAAATGGTGAGCATAAATGACCAACAGCTACATTTTCATCTGGATTAGCAATTAACCAATTAGGAACTAAATCTTCTGTTTCTCTCATCATTTTAGTAGCAATCTGATTGAGAATTTGCCCTTTAAAAGGAATTTGTCTGGGCATAATTACATCAAAAGCTGATAATCTGTCTGAAGCAATCATAACAAGTAATTTATCGTCTATATTGTAGACCTCTCTAACTTTGCCCTTATAGACGTCTTTTTGTTTAGGGAATTGAAAATTAGTTTCGTTTATGGTATTCATAAAGTTTTAAATAATTGGAAAATGCAAAAATAGTTAAAGAGTATTAAAATTAATCAGTTTCAATACCTTTATAAGCACTAATAATACTTTTTACTAACCTATGACGTATTACATCTTTGTCATCTAAATATATTTGAGCAATACCCTCTATATCTTTTAATGCTAATAATGATTCTTTTAATCCAGAAATTTGTTTTCTAGGAAGATCTATCTGTCCTGGATCTCCATTTATAACAAACTTTGCATTTTTACCCATTCTGGTTAAAAACATTTTCATTTGGTTATGAGTAGTGTTTTGGGCTTCGTCTAATATTACAAAAGCATTGTCTAGTGTTCTTCCTCGCATAAAAGCAAGAGGAGCTATTTGAATGACACCTTTTTCTAAATGTGATTCTAATTTTTCATGAGGTATCATATCTCTTAATGCATCATAAAGTGGCTGCATGTAGGGATCTAATTTTTCTTTTAAATCTCCTGGAAGAAAACCTAAATTTTCTCCAGACTCAACGGCTGGTCTTGTTAAAATAATTCTCCTAACTTCTTTTTCTTTCAAGGCTTTTACCGCTAAAGCTACAGCAGTATATGTTTTTCCAGTTCCTGCAGGCCCTACGGCAAATAACATGTCATTTTTCTGCATCATAGAAACCATTTTTCTTTGATTTTCTGTTTGAGCTTTTATATGCTTACCGTTAACACCGTGCACTAAAATATCTTTTGCTTTTGCTCCACCAGACTTTTCTTCTTTTCCTGAAGATGTTAAAATTCTTTCAATACTGTTCTCGTCTAATTTATTATATCGATTAAAGTATTTAATAAGCATTTCTAGGCGCTTTTCAAACTCATTAAGAAGATCAGATTCTCCATAAATTTTAAGTTTTGATCCTCGAGCAACTATTTTAATTTTTGGAAAATATCTTTTTAATTGCTCTATAGTGCTATTATGTGCTCCAAAGAAATCTTTTGGATTAATTTCAGTAAGCTCAATGATGCGTTCGTTCAAATGTTTTTGGTTTATTGGTTATTAATAAATAATACAACTTAAAAATAGTGAATAAATTTTCAGAAATGTTTAGCTTTGTGTGAAATTTTTTAGCAACTTTTACACATTTAATTAACAGCCAATTTTTAATGTCTATAATAACATTAACAACCGATTTTGGAACTAAAGACCATTTTGTTGGTGCAGTAAAAGGCGCTATATTCTCTGAGTTACCTGATGCTAAAATTGTTGATATCACTCATCATATATCACCATTTAATATTACAGAGACTGCATATATTCTAAAAAACTCATATAAGAGCTTTCCTGAGGGAACCATTCATATTATTGGAGTAGACTCTGAGTTAAGCGACTCAAACAAACACATTGCGATAGCTTTAGACAACCATTACTTTGTATGTCCAGACAATGGTTTAATTTGCATGATAACTAAAGACATTAAGCCTACAAAAATTGTAGAAATTAATATTCATGATAGAATTGAAAGTAGCTTTCCTGTATTGGATGTTTTTGTGCAAGTAGCTTGTTTTATTTCTAGAGGTGGAAATTTAACTGTGATTGGAAAAGAAACCTCCTCTTTCAAGGAAATGACAGAAATTCAACCAAAAGTTAGCCAAGATCAGAAAATAATTACAGGAGGAATTATTTATATAGATAATTATGGTAATATCATAAGTAATATCAATAAAAAACTCTTTGTTGAAATAGGGAAAGGAAGAAATTTTAAAATTTCTGCAGCAAAATATACTTTCACAAAAATAGTTAATAAATATAATGAAGTACTAGGTGACAATAGTTCAAATACTCGTCAATTTGATGGGAGTAAATTAGCTCTCTTTAATTCAGCTGGCTATTTAGAAATTGCTATTTACAGAAGCAATTTAAATACAGTTGGAGGTGCTTCTACTCTGCTTGGTTTAGGTTATAGAGATACAATAACCATAGAATTTAATTAAGAAAATGCTAGTTAGAATTGTAAAGATGAGTTTTCATCAAGAACACATAGAAACCTTCCTCTCTAATTTTAATAAAAAAAAAGAAGCAATAAGAAAAAGTGCTGGTTGTCATTTATTAGAATTGTATAGAGATAAAAACGATTCTTCTATTTTTTTTACCTACAGTTATTGGGACTCTGAAAAAGATTTAAATGAGTACAGAAAATCTGAATTATTCAAAGAAATTTGGTCTAAAACTAAGGTGTTATTTAACTCGAAACCACATGCATGGAGTGTTGAAAAAATGATTAGTTTAAACTAATGGGAAAATTTAATTTTAAACACTTCCCAGAATTGATTTCTAGAAAAATCCCTCAAAGTATTGCAGAAACCACTAAATTTATAACTGAGTTAAACAAACGATTTGATAATAATAGAATATTTAAACTAAAAAAATAAAAATAGCCTAACAATGCTTGCCATTTTTAAAAAAGAATTCAACTCATTTTTCACCTCTACAATAGCTTATTTAACTATTGGAATATTCTTATTAATAAATGGATTATTTCTGTGGGTATTTGATGACGATTTTAATATTTTAAATGCAGGGTTTGCAGATCTTACTAGTTTTTTCTACCTAGCTCCATGGATATTAATTTTTCTAATACCTGCAATTACTATGAAAACATTTGCAGATGAATTTCGTTCTGGAACTATAGAAATTTTAAAAACAAGACCTATTACTCATGTAACTCTTGTTCTCGGGAAGTTTTTTGCAACTTTAACCTTACTTATTATAGTTCTAATTCCAACATTTGTCTATGCTTATTCAATACATGAGCTAGGAAATCCTGTTGGAAATTTAGATTATGGAAGTATTAGCGGATCCTATATAGGGTTGTTATTATTAGCTAGTTCTTTTGCATCCATTGGAATATTTACCTCAACACTTACCAAGAATCAAGTTGTAGCTTTTCTATTAGGAATTTGTGTAATCTTTTTATTCTATTACGGATTTGATGCTGTTTCTAGTTTGTTTGGAAATTATTCTTATACCATAAAATTACTTGGGATGAACGAACACTACAAGAGTATTAGTAGAGGTGTAATTGATTCTAGAGATGTCTTATATTTTATGAGCGTTATTATTTTCTTTTTATTTGTCAGCAAACAAAAACTAACCAATGAGTAGAAAGTTTAAACATACTATATACTTGCTTGTTGCCCTTGTATTATTAAATATTGCTAGTCAAAGTTATTATAAGAGAATAGATTTAACTTCAGATCATAGATATACATTAGCATCCATAACAAAAGAGGTTATTTTAAATGTTAACAAAGAACTTATCATTACTAGTTATTTAGAAGGCGATTTCCCCTCAGAATTTAAACGTTTACAAATAGAAACAAGACAATTTCTAGAAGAATTGAGTAGTGAAAATTCTTTTATTAAAACTCAGTTTATCCGCCCAGATAACCAAAGAGAGCGTTTAATTAAAGCTGGGATGATACCAAGTCAACTAACTGTAAAGGAAAATGGCAAATTATCTAATACCATAATTTTCCCTTGGGCAGAAATCACTTACAAAAATAAAACGACCATAGTCTCTTTGCTTTCAAACGGAATGTTACAAACCCAAGAAGATCAGTTAGAAACTGCTGTTGAAAATTTAGAATTTTCTTTTGTAAGTGCCATACACAAATTACAAGAACAAAAGCAAAAAAAAGTTGCAGTACTTTCTGGGAACGGAGAACTTCAAGACATTCAATTGTATTCTTTTTTAAGTGAGATAACAAAGAAATATCGATTGGCAAAATTTACATTAGATTCTGTTGAAAATAATCCAACTAAAAGCGTAAAAGATCTTCAAAAATTTGATCTTGCCATTATTGCGAAACCAACAAAATTATTTTCAGAAAAAGAAAAGTTAGTAATAGATCAATTTATTATAAACGGTGGAAAAACATTGTGGATGCTAGAAAATGTTCAGGCAGATACAGATAGCCTGTACAATGGTGGTAAAATGTTGGCCTATCCAAGAGATCTTAATCTAACTGATTTATTCTTTTCTTATGGATTACGTATTAACACAACATTAATTGAAGATTTGTATGCTGCAAAAATTCCATTAGCAACAGGAAACATAGGAAATAAACCTCAATTTCAAAATTTAAATTGGTTTTATCACCCATTAGTTTCTGGAAACCCAAGGCATGCAATAACTAAAAATATAGCCCCCGTAAGGTTACGATTTGCTAATCAAATAGACACCATACAAAACAAGTTGAAAAAGACACCTTTGTTAATGAGTTCAATGTTAACAAAGAAGACTGGGACACCTGCTATCATAGAACTAGAAAGTATCGCTGATGAGCCCAAAGAAGAAGAATATTCATCAGGTTTTAATATATTTAGTTTACTCGTAGAAGGAGATTTTAATTCTATGTATGCAAAAAGAATTAAACCATTTGAATTAAATAAATTCAGAAAAAAAAGCAACCATAATAAAATGATTATTATTTCTGATGGGGATATCGGGAAAAATCAAATTAAAAAAGGAAAACCCTTTGATTTGGCAGAAGATAAATGGACTGGTGAGCAGTTTGGTAATAAAGAATTTTTAATAAATGCAGTAGATTATTTATTAGATGATACTGGATTAATCGAACTAAGAAATAAAAATTTAAAAATTAATCTATTAGATAAAAAGAGAGCATTTGAAGAACGAACTTTTTGGCAATTTATTAATATTGCATTGCCTCTTTTGATTTTAACAATTTTTGGATGTATGTTCCACTATGTAAGAAAAAGAAAGTATTCTTAAATTTCTAACAAATTATCATGTATAAATTGATAATTCAGATTTTCTTGTAACTTTTTTGAACTAATTATTTTATAATTCAATTGTGAATTTTCTTCAAATATTGGCATCTCAAAATTCAAACTATTTCTCGCATTTATATAAAAATCTTTTCTAGTTGGATGATCGTTACTAGAAGCATTAAAAGTTGTATTCCAACAGTTTTGATTAATAATTTCATGAATAATATTAATACAATCCTCCTGGTGTATCATATTCACAAGCCCATTAGGCTGGGGTATTATTTTACCATTTTTAAACCAACTTCCTGGATGTCTACCAGGACCAAATAATCCAGCAAAACGAATAATTGTTGTTTCAAAAAATGTGTTATTTTTAAAAAGATTTTCAATTTCTGAGAGAGGTGTATTCATTGTTACTGTTTCTTCAGTAACTATAGAGTTTGATGCTGGATATACTGAAGTGGAACTAATAAAAATAACTTTTTGAATCGATGAAATTTCAATTTGTTCAATGAATCGCTCATATGCATCTATATCCTTTAAGGTTATGGCTATCAAAAGAATATCTGATGCTAAGAATAAATCAAACTCTTCAAATTCAGTAATATCTATACAGTAAGATTCTATTCCTAAAGATTCTAATTCTTGAATTTTAATCTCAGAGGTTGTAGATCCTTTTACTAAAAAACCATCATTCAATAAAGAAACTGCCATGGGTTTCCCTAACCAACCACATCCAAGTATGCTAACATTCTTCATCGCAACAATTTTCATGCTTTACAAATTTGCAACTCACTACCGCTAGTAATGCTCCAATGATTGGAGCTAATATATACAACCAAAGTTCTTTAATATTTCCAGAAACAATATTTGGAGCTAGTGAACGGGCAGGATTCATTGATGCATTAGTAATAGGTCCGGCAAAAAGTGCTTCCAATAGAACTACAGACCCAATAGCTATCCCAGCCATCATTCCTACCTCTTTACTTCCTGTGGAAACATTAATAATAACAACCATTAGAAAAAATGTGAGAATTAATTCTAATACAAAAGCTCTCCATACATCAACAGTAGGAATCGTTGCTCCTAAAAGTTCACTTTTGGGAAATAACCACATCAATAATAAACTTGCTGCAAAAGCACCTGCTACTTGAAAAAATATATACTTGGGAACTTCTTTCCAAGAAAATTTTTTAGCATAGGCAAATGCAATAGATACTGCTGGATTAAAATGAGCTCCTGATATTTCTCCAAAAGCATAAATCATTGCCATAACAATTAATCCCCAAGTGATTCCTATTCCTACATGGGTTACGTCCCCACCTGTAATCTCGTTAATAGTCATGGCACCAGTTCCACAAAAAATCATGGCAAAAGTGCCTATAAATTCAGATATATAATTTTTCATTTACACTCTTTTTTTCTAATATTGAAAATTATAAGGCAAAGATACATTTGTTTAGGTTACCTTTTTATTAAGTTTTATCTTGCTGATGCATTTTTTTAATCCTCATCTTATGAAAAAATTTATTTTATTAGTTACTAGCTTTTTAATCATTAGTTGTTCAACCTCAGAAAAGAACATAAGCTCTTTAAATGAGGATGAAAGATGGAATTACAGAGCTGAAAATACAGAAATTATAAGAGATGACTTTGGTATTCCTCACATTTACGGAAAAACAGATGCCGATGCGGTATTTGGAATGTTGTACGCACAATGTGAAGATGATTTTAATCGTGTAGAACGAAATTATATCTGGGCAATTGGTCGTTTGGCTGAAGTTGAAGGAGAAAAAGCCTTGTATAGCGATGTAAGAGCCAATCTCTACATGACCCAAGAAGAAGCAATTTTAAATTATGAGAATAGTCCTAAGTGGCTTCAAGAACTTTGTATTGCATTTGCAGATGGTATTAACTTTTATTTAAAAAATCATCCAGAAGTAACTCCTAAGTTAATTACTCATTTTGAACCATGGATGCCCATGTATTTTAGCGAAGGGTCAATTGGAGGTGATATTGAAAGGGTCTCTACAGAGAAAATAAGAGATTTTTATGGCCCTCAAACAAATTCAAAAAAATTGGCAATTTCTGATGGCTTAATCCGCTTGAAAGATGACGAACCAAGGGGTTCAAATGGTTTTGCTATTGGTGGAAAAAAAACAGCTTCTGGAAATGCCATGTTATTAATAAATCCTCATACCTCTTTTTTCTTCAGAGGAGAGTCTCATGTTGTTAGTGAGGAAGGTTTAAATGCATACGGAGCTACAACCTGGGGTCAATTTTTTATATATCAAGGGTTTAACGAAAAAACTGGATGGATGCATACCTCTACAGGAACAGACATCATTGATGAGTTTAAAGAAACTATTGTAAAAACCAATGATAAAACACACTATAAATATGGAGAAAAAATGCTTCCTGTTGATTCTATTCAAGTCTCATTAAATTATGCTACAAATACAGGGACCTCTTCAAAAGACTTTACTTTATTCAGAACACATCACGGACCAATTACTCACTCTGAGGGGAATCATTGGATTTCAACTGCCTTAATGTGGAGTCCTATAAAGGCATTAAAACAATCATTTACAAGAACAAAAAAATCAAATCACAATGAATTTCATGAAATGATGGATATCAGAACAAATTCGTCAAACAATACTGTTTATGCAGATGCAGACGGAACCATCGCCTACTATCATGGAAATTTCATTCCTGTGAGAGATGAAAAATTTGATTATACAAAACCAGTAGATGGAAGTAATCCAGCTACAGATTGGAATGGATTACATAAGTTAGAGGAAAATATTTTTGTGAAAAATCCTCCAACACATTGGATACAAAACTGTAACTCTACACCATTTAGCTCTGCAGCAGAATACAGTCCGAAAAAAGAGGATTACCCTGAATATATGTCTTCATTTCCAGAAAACTTTAGAGGTATCCATGCAATTCCTCTATTAAAAAAAGCAGAGAATCTTACTTTAACTTCTTTAATTAAATTGGCATATGATCCCTATTTACCGGGAGCAGAAAAACTTATATCAGGATTAATTGAAGCTGCAAAAAAAACACCCTCACAATCTAAAGATGTTAAAGATGCTATAAAGATGTTGAAAAAATGGGATTCTAAAGTATCGATCAGTTCAATTGAAATGACCTTAGCACAATTTTACATTAATTCATACTATGAATCAGGTAAAATTCCAACCATGTCATTTGGAAAAAGAACCTCGAGACTAGCTCGTTTTGATTATATGAGTGAAGAATCGCCTCCAGAGGAACGTATGGCTATTTTTGAAAAAAGCTTACAAAAATTAATAGAAGATTTTGGCTCATGGAAAACTCCTTGGGGAGAATTTAATAGATACCAGAGAAATGATGGGAAGATTATTCAAAATTTTGATGATACTAAAAAAAGTTTACCCGTAGGAATGGCATCTGGAACATGGGGAGCTTTAGCTTCATATGGTACACAATTTGGAAAAAGTACTAAAAGGCAGTATGGAACTTCTGGAAATAGTTTTGTTGCCGTTGTTGAATTTGGAGAGAAAGTAACTGCCAAAACAATTTTGGCTGGAGGTCAAAGTGGAAATCCAAATTCACCTCATTTTGATGATCAAACAATACCCTATATAAAAGCTAAATTTAAAGACGTAGCTTATTACAGAGAAGATGTTTTAAAGCGTGCAAAAAAAATCTATAACCCTGGAAAAGAAAAATAAATTGCGTTATTAACAACTTAAAATAATTGTATTTTAACTTTTTAAAACTTTAACTTAATTATGAAAAAAATTTTTATTACAAAAACTACCCTAATAGCTTTAATAATATCCATATCGCTATCTAGTTGTGACAATGTATCTTCTTCTATTGAAGTAGAAAAAAAACCGACAACTAAATTAAAAATTACCACGCCTCAACCTAGTCCAAAAGCAACAGTAGAGCAACGAGTTGGCTTAACGGATATATCTATAGAATACTCAAGGCCGGGAGTTAGAGGAAGAACTATTTTTGGAGATTTAGTTCCATTCGGAAAAACATGGAGAACAGGTGCTAATTCAAATACAAAAATTACCTTTAGTTCTGATATTTCAATTGAGGGACAAACATTAAATGCAGGCTCTTATGGACTCTATACTGTTCCAAACAAAAATTCTTGGGAAGTCATGTTTTATTCTGAGTCTGATAATAGCGGAGTTCCTAGAGATTGGGACGATACCAAGGTTGTTGCAAAGACTAGTGTAGAAGTATACTCAATGCCAATGAATGTTGAGACATTTACCATAACTTTTGATGATGTTTCTAGTACCTCTGCTGTAATAGGTCTTCTTTGGGAAAAAACATATGTTGGAATAAAATTTGAAGTTCCAACGGATAAATTGGTTTCTGAAACTATAGATGCTGTAATGGCTGCAAGCCCTGAAGCTGGAGACTATTATAATGCCGCTATCTATTATAGACAACAAGACATAGACATCAAAAAAGCAAATGAATGGATGGAAAAAGCAATGTCTTTGATTGAAAAGCCTGCATTTTGGCAATTGAGACAACAGTCTTTAATTTATGCAAAAATGGGTGAAACAGAAAAGGCGATAGCAGTTGCTGAAAAATCTCTAGAACTTTCAAAAGAAGCTGGAAATGAAGCTTATATTAAAATGAATACGCAATCACTTGCTGAATGGAAAACCGAATAGTGTTATTCTAGATATAATAAAATTTAAAAGGCAGCTAATCGTTGTCTTTTAAATTTTTACTTCTTAGATCTATACGCATTGTTTGCATGGAACAAGTCATTCCTGATTTCTCATAGGATTTAATTGCAGCAATATTTGTTGGATATACCTCTAACCTAACTTCATAAATACCTTTTGATAAAGACCAATTATATAAATAATTCATTATTGAATGATTAACACCTCTCCCTCTATAATCTTCTTTTGTAAACATGAACCCTAAGTAGGAAAATTGATCGAACTGAAAACAATCTCTAGCTTTCATAATTCGCGCATATCCACATCCAACTATGGTGTCATTAATTTCAGCCATAACAAGTTCTACCGAAGAATCCTTTATAAGATTTGGAATATCATAATAATAGGTGTTTTTAAATTTTAAGGTTTCATCCATAGGTCTTTCTGCACGCAAAACTCCTTGTTCAAATTCAAAGAGAACAGGTAAGTCTTCAATAGTTGCTTTTCTAATGGTGATCATTATGAAGGGAAATTAGTAGTTTAAATTAATTTTTTTTCTAATGAGGTCTAGTGTAGCTATTAAATCCTTTGAAAAAGAAAAACTCATGAGTTCACTTTCTTTTTTATGATCTCTCAGTAATTGATTAAAATGTTCAATTTCAAAATTATATCCAAAAGTTTTAGCAGAAAAATCTACATGTTCTTTAATTCCATTTTGTATAAGAGTAATTATTGTTGGTTGGTGAAACATAGTATTAATTTTAATAATTCCGTGCTCACAAGTAAAAACAGCTTCAGTAGGTGTTTCCTTCAAAAAGGTACTTTTCAAAATTGCTTTGGAATTGTCATAATTAAAAATCATCTCACAAGATGAATCTGCGCCATTGGTGAAAAAAGTTGCAGTAGATTCAATAGATTTTGGAATCCCTAATATGGATAGGGCTAGAAACACTGGATATATACCAATATCTAATAAACTACCACCTCCCAATTCTTTTTTTAGCACTCTACTTTCTATACTATGTGTAGATTTAAATCCGAAGTCAGCTTCTAAATGGACTACTTCCCCAAATTTTTTATTTTTTATACTATTTTTCACATATTGGAAATGAGGTAAAAAAGCAGTCCAAAGGGCTTCCATCAAAAGTGTATTATTCTTTTTTGCAACACGAATCATTTCTGTTACCTCTTGTAAGTTCATAGCAAAAGGTTTTTCACATAAAACAGCTTTTTTATGTTGTAAACAAAGAATGGTATGCTCCTTATGAAAACTGTGAGGAGTAGCTATGTATACAGCATCTACTAATGGATCTTTTACAAGTGACTCGTAGCTATCATAACTAATTGAAACTTGAAATTCGTTTGCAAAAGAAGAAGCCTTTTGATGACTTCTTGAGGCTACCGCATACAATTCAGTCCCATGAACAGAAGTGATATCTTGTGAAAATTTCCGAGCAATATGACCCAGACCAAGAATTCCCCAACGAATGATTTTAATTTCTTTTTTACTCATCTTTTAGGTTATACTTTTTGTCATGATGATTGTACAGTTGATTTTTTTTCTGCACTTAATATTCCGATCAATAAAAATAAAAATAGTAAAACTAATACATGATATAAGGTTAATTTTAAATAAGTAACATCATAGATTGCTTTCAAAAAAACAATTGAAATCAACATTAAAATAATTTTAATTTTTGGATGATTTTTTTTAAAATCATACAGTAACGCACTGAAAATTACTACTACACATCCAATAAAATTTAACCATAAATAGCTAATTATTGGGTCTAAACCTTGCTCTTCAAGTTTATAAATTCCAAAATAGTAAATTAATAAAATTATTGCCTGAGTAATAATTGCAGCAACAAAAACTGCATTTCCATGAACTCGTTTGAAAAAGAATGCAAGTAAGAAAATACCCAATACATTTCCGTAAAATAAAGATCCAATAATATTAACTAGCTGAATTAAATTGTCGAATAGATTTGCAATACAAGCTATTGCAATAGCTAATAAACCCCAAACTAAGGTTAGCCATTTTGAGGCTTTTACATAGTGAGCCTCTTCTTTTCCAATAGCTATATTTCTTTTGTAAACATCTATTGTTGTTGTAGAGGCCAACGCATTTAGCTCTGATGCAGTTGATGACATGGCTGCAGCCAAAATAACAGCCAATAATAAGCCAATAATACCTTTGGGAAGGTTATTTACTATAAAATGAATAAAAACATAATCTTTATCATTCTCTTCAATTTTTTTGTCAGAATTTTCGGCAACTTTCTTGATGATATTTTTAGCCTGTTGCTTTAATGATCTGTCTTTATTGTTAAGTTCTATAATTAAACCCCTTTCATTTTCTTGTATACCATCTAACAAAAGCGTTTTCTTTTGCGTTTCTATAGATATATGTTGTTTTTCTAATTCTTTAAATTCATCGTAATACTTAGAACTGATAACAGCTTCATTGGCTTTTGGATTAAAGTTTAATGGAGATGCATTAAATTGATAAAACACAAAAACCATTACCCCTGTTAACAATATAAAAAATTGCATAGGTACTTTTAACAAACCATTGAATAGAAGCCCCAGTTGACTTTCTCTGAGAGATTTTCCAGACAAATATCTTTGCACCTGACTTTGATCTGTCCCAAAATAAGAAAGCATCAAAAATGTACCTCCTAAAAACCCTGTCCAAACTGTATACTTTTTATCTAAATCAAATGAAAAATCTAATACTTTCATTTTATCACTTGCTCCTGCTATATCTAATGCTTTAGAAAATGTTATCCCATCTGGTATATAGAACATGATTAAAGTAAAAGCAGTTACCATCCCAAAAAATATAATAATCATTTGCTGTTTTTGTGTAACATTCACTGCCTTAGTACCACCAGAAACAGTATAAAATATAACCAATAAACCAATAACTATATTAAGTACTATTAGATCCCAACCAAGAACATAGGATAAAATAATTGCCGGAGCATAAATAGTGATTCCGGCAGCCAATCCACGTTGAATTAAAAATAAAAATGCAGTGAGTGATCTAGTTTTTAAATTAAATCTAGTTTCTAAATATTCATATGCTGTATAGACGTTTAATTTATAGTAAATTGGGATAAAAACTAGACAAATAATAACCATTGCTATAGGTAAACCAAAGTAGAATTGTACAAAACCCATTCCGTCATGGAAAGCCTGGCCTGGTGTAGATAAAAAAGTAATGGCACTCGCTTGAGTAGCCATAACAGACAATCCTATAGTCCACCATTTTGTATCATTACCTCCTTTGATATAATCTTCTACTCCACTGTCCATTTTACGGGTCTTATAAACTCCATAAAAAACAATAAATAGCAACGTTGTTACTAAAACAAACCAATCTAATGGATGTAAATCTGGAACTCCCATAATTACTTAGTAAAAAATTGAGTTATAAAATAAAAAATGAGAATGTATATAACATTTACAATCAGTACGATTGAATATATTTTTTTCCAAAGTTGTTTTTCAATATTCATGATTAATTTTTTAATTGCTTTTGTTGCTGAATACGTTGTTTGCCTATAGATAAAATATTTGCAAATAACTTATAAGCTCCCGGAACTCCTGCTGGCAATTCTCTAAAAAAACTTAATCCAGTATATATATAATTACCTTTTCCATATTTAGCAACTAATAAACTACCCTTCTTTGGCCTCTCTCCTTTGTCGTTCATGGATAAAATAGGAGTATATTCTGAACTCCAGGAATTAGGAAAATACAAACCTCTTTCTTGAACCCATCCATCAAAATCTTTTTCAGTAATTTTATTAGGGAAATTCATTATTGGATGATTTTTCTCTAAGATTTTTACTGTAGCATTTTCATCAGTTACTCTATCTCTAGATAATTTTAATTTAAATGGAGCAGCTACATCTACCCTTCGACTAGTATTATATTGAACTACCATATTTCCACCATTTTTTACATATTCTAGTAAAAATTTTTGTTTATATTTTAATACGGAAATTGTGTTATAAGCTCTAATTCCTAAAACAATAGCATCAAACTTTTTTAAATTTTCTGTATTAATTTCTTCGGGATTAATCATCTGTACAGCATAACCGATTTGTTTTAAACTTTCTGGAATTACATCTCCGGCACCTTTAATGTAACCAATAAAATTTCCAGCTTTTTTTATACTCAATCGAACTACTTTTGCTTCTGATTTTTGCAATACAGATTGCTTTGGAATGTGATCATATTTAATTTCTATTAATTCTTTATCAAATTGGTTATCACCTATAAGTAACATTGCTTCAATAATTCCTTGCGAGTCATCAAACGGAGGAATTACTTTAAATTGAAAATTTTGGACATCCCCTTTTTGTTTTATGTCTACATCAATAAAATTAGGTGAAACCTGCCATTTTTTTGGCACCTTTAGAGATAGTTTCCCCATAACATTACTAGCCCCTGATCTTACTTCCACAGATATTAAACGCTCTTTTAAATCTGAGAATAATACAACTTTTTCCTTAAGTTTTGTAGTTGCAATCGGTAGTATTTCAAACGGTTCATATAATTCACCTTTGTCTCTTTTTGAATATCGATGAATGACTTCTTTTTTAATCCTAATGGGTAGACTATCTACTAAAAGATTAAAATAAACAGCTACTTTTCTAGGTGTTTCAGGTTTTCCAATTAACTGATTATCTGACACTTGATACATCCCTAGAGTTCCTTTTGACTGCAACCAATAAGGATCTGTGTAATGTAAGTTGTTTAACTTAATAGTCTGTTTAAACTCTTGTTTTTGATTACTCTGTAACAGTATATCTGTTTTTATTTTTTGGAGATTACTAGTTTTAAAACTCATTGATTCTAAATAGACAGGCACCTCAGAATTTCTATTTAAAACTTCAATATTGATAGTTATATTTTCGTTTGGAACACTACTAGAACTTAGTGCAGAAGCTTCTAGGTATAATCCTGCACAAGCTTCAATAATTTGACTAATTTGTTCAGATTTAATTCTTTTCCAATGAGTATCCCTGAGAGATTGGATTTTCTTGTAGGCTTTCATTAAATCCTTCAAATGTTTTGCAGGTTCAGCAAAATTAAAATTCTTCTCTATTTCATATAATATATCACCAATTTCTCCTCCACCTTGAAGCCGATTCCAAGTGGTATTAATACCTGTAAAAATATCATTAGAATCTTTAGGTCTATCACCTTTTAAAAATTCTAAAAATTCTTTTTGACTTCCTCTGGTGGTTAGTCTTCCAAATCCTTGACATAAATGCTGACTACTAGCTAAAGCGGCTACCTCATTATTAGAGAGTCCTTTTAAAGGATAATAAACTCCAACGTCTACTGAAGTTAATTTACCTTCTGTAGCATTTTTAAACGCTTCTTCTGTTTTATAAAACCAAGAAGATGTATTAAAATATACACGTTTAGGTTGCCAAATATCTGTGTATTTTAATTGATCTGAAAAAAATTTAGCATCACCAACTAAATCAAAAGCTTCAAGACTTAACATGGCAGAAGTTGTATGATGTCCATGAGTAGTTCCAGGGGTCCTATGATTAAATCTATTGATAATTACATCTGGTTTAAAGGTTCTAATAGCCCAAACTACATCACTTAAAACTTTTTCTTTATCCCAAATATCCAAGGTCTCTTCTGGATGTTTAGAGTATCCAAAATCATTAGCTCTCGTAAAAAACTGCTCACCACCATCTATTCTTCTGGCGGCTAAAAGTTCTTGAGTTCTAATAACACCTAATAGTTCTCTTATTTCGGATCCAATCAAATTCTGACCTCCATCTCCTCTAGTTAATGATAAATACCCTGTTCTAGCTTTCACATGATTTGATAAATACGATATTAAACGAGTATTTTCATCATCTGGATGCGCAGCTATATACAAAGCAGTGCCTAAAAAATTTAATTTCTGAATTTTCTCATAAATTTCATTGGAAGACAATTTTGATGGCTTTTGTGAAGAAATTTGAAAACTTACAAGTAGAAATAAAAATATAATGATCCAGTTTTTCATAGTATAGTTAGGTTTGATCGCTAACAAATGTAGCATTTTAAATCTTCATTTAAAATTGCAAAAACAATTTAATATTTTTGAAAACGCTTCTTTATTCATCTCTATATTTAATCAAAAAAGCTATCAACAATAAGAGTAAAATGTTGATAACAATATTTTCAAAATCGCTAATTTCCAATATCTTTGTAATTGAACCATACCTTAACAAATATCAAAATGAAATTTATCGTATCAAGCTCGCAATTATTAAAACAACTACAAGTTTTAGGCGGTGTTATTAACAGCAATAATACCCTACCCATATTAGATAATTTCTTGTTTGAAGTTTCTGAAAATCAATTAAAAGTTTCAGCATCTGATTTAGAAACAACTATGAGTGCAGTTGTTACAATAGAATCTGATTCATCTGGTTCTATAGCCATATCAGCTAGATTACTCTTAGATACTCTAAAAACATTTCCAGATCAGCCCTTAACTTTTAAAACTGAAGGTGATAGCATCATAGAAATCAGCTCTGATCAAGGTAAGTATGACATGGCATACTTTGGAGGTGATGAATTTCCAAAATCTGTAAGCCTTCCCTCACCAAGTAAAACAATTATACCATCTAATATTTTAGCGACAGCAATATCAAAAACAATTTTTGCTGCAGGTAATGATGATTTACGACCAGTAATGAGTGGAGTCTTTTTTCAGTTTAGTTCACAAAATTTAACTTTTGTAGCAACTGATGCTCACAAATTAGTGAAGTATACTAGAACAGATGTAACTGCAGATAAGACAGCTGAGTTTATCATGCCAAAAAAACCATTAAATTTATTAAAAGGTGTACTAAGCGGCGAAGAAGATGTTACCATTGAATACAATGATGCCAATGCGAAGTTCACGTTTGAAAACTTTGTCTTAATCTGTAGATTAATTGATGGAAAATACCCTAATTACGAAGCTGTAATTCCAAAGGAAAACCCTAACAAATTAACTGTAGATAGAGCTTCTTTTCAAAATTCAGTTCGTCGTGTTTCTATTTTCTCTAGCAAAACAACACATCAGATTCGCTTAAAAATGGCAGGTACTGAGTTAAATATTTCTGCTGAAGATATCGATTTTTCAAACAAGGCAGATGAACGCTTAAATTGTGATTATCAAGGAGATGATATGCAAATTGGATTTAACTCTCGTTTTTTAAGTGAAATGTTGAGTAATTTAAGTTCTAATGAGGTTTTAATTGAAATGTCATTACCAAACAGAGCTGGTATTTTAACTCCTATAGATGGTACAGACGAGGGTGAACAAATAACGATGTTGGTAATGCCAGTAATGCTAAACAACTAATCCGAACCATGGTAAGTTAACCTGTAATTAAAATAGGAAATTTTATCAAATTAATATCAATAGACTACAACACTATACTGAAATAAGACCAGTTTAACGTTGTAGTTTTTTTGTTTATTTTTATCACAAAATTATATTTATTGAATTTCCTAGCACATTTGTATTTATCTGAAAACTATCCAAATATTATGATTGGTAATTTTATTGCCGATCATATCAAAGGAAATCAGTTTAGTCATTTTAATTCAGAAATTAAAATGGGAATAAAATTACACAGAGAAATAGACACTTTTACAGATACCCACGAAATTACAAGAATAAGTAAACGAAGGCTTCACAAACGTTATGGATTGTTTGCTGGGGTTATTATTGATATTTTTTATGATCATTATTTAGCAAAAAACTGGAATGATTATTCTGAAATTCCGCTAAAAATCTACGTTAATTCTGTCTATAATTTACTAAATAATCATAAACAAATCTTGCCAGAAAAAACATTGTTAATGATTCCCTATATGATAAAATACAATTGGCTTTATAACTATCAATATAAAGAGGGTATTAAAAATGTTCTTCAAGGAATGAATCGTAGAACAAACAACATAGGTCAGATAGATTTAGCTATTGAAGATTTATACAAATTAGATAAAGATTTTGATAAAGATTTTAAATTATTTTTTAGCGATTTAAAAAAATTCTCTCACCAAAAAATTAAAAAATTACACCTACAAAACACCTATTCATGAAAAAAATAACTCTCGTATTTATTATTAGTTTATTTGTAACATCTTGTAATCAAGAGAAAGACAATACAAGTCAAATTAGAGGCCTAGTCACAGAAAAAGCAATGGTAGTTTCTGCCCGTATTGAAGCATCTAAAATAGGAACTGAGATTTTAAAAAAAGGAGGAAATGCATTCGATGCTATGATGGCCACAGAATTAGCTCTAGCTGTCGCATACCCTTATGCCGGAAATATTGGTGGTGGAGGTTTTATGGTCTACAGAAAAAATGATGGTGAAATTGGCGCCTTAGATTATAGAGAAAAAGCACCTTTAGCGGCAACTAGAGATATGTATCTTGACAAAGAAGGCAATATTATAAAAGGAAAAAGTACTGTTGGTGCTACCGCCGTAGGTGTTCCAGGCACTGTAGCGGGTGTATTTAAAGCTCAAGAAAAGTTTGGTGTTTTATCTGTTAAAGAGATTTTAACTCCTGTAATAGCATTGGCAAAAAAAGGAGTAGTAGTCACAAAAAAGCAAGAAACTAGAATCAAGAGATTTAAAAAAGCGTTTGAGACTGTAAATAAAAATAGAATTCTTTTTCAAAGAGATTGGAAAGAAGGTGATCTGATTAAATATAAAGCACTTGCCATCACTTTAGAACGAATCTTAGAAAACGGAAGAGATGAATTTTATAAAGGTAAAACTGCAAAAGTTTTAGCTCAATTCATACAAGATAATGGTGGAATTATTACTGAAGAAGATTTAGCTAAATATGAGGCTAAATGGAGAACTCCAGTTACATTTAAGTATGACAACTTAAAAGTTATTTCTATGTCTCCTCCCTCAAGTGGTGGGATTTGTTTAGCAGAAATCATGAATGCCATAGAACCTTATGATCTTCAAGCTTATGGTCATAACTCTGTGAAAGCAATGCAAGTGATCACTGAAGCTGAACGAAGAGCATACGCAGATAGAAGTTATTTTTTAGGTGATCCAGATTTTGTATCAATTCCAACAGATACATTATTAAGTAAAACCTACTCTAAAAAAAGAATGGGTAATTTTTCTTTTAATAAACCTACTCTATCTAAAGATGTTTCTCATGGAAATATTGAAATTATTGAGAGCGATGAAACCACACATTATTCTATTATAGATCAATACGGTAATGCAGTTTCTGTAACAACTACCTTAAATGGTGGTTATGGTTCTAAACTTTATAGCTCTGAACTAGGTTTTTTCTTAAATAATGAGATGGATGACTTTAGCAGTAAACCAGGTGAGCCTAATATGTTTGGATTAATTGGTGCAGAAGCAAATGAAATTGCTCCAGAAAAAAGAATGTTAAGTTCCATGACACCTACAATTGTAGAAAAAGATGGTGACCTTTGGATGGTTGTTGGAACTCCAGGTGGATCTACTATTATTACCTCTGTTTTACAAACTATTTTAAATGTTCATGAATTTAAAATGGGAATGCAAGAAAGTGTAAATCAACCAAGATTTCATCATCAATGGTTACCTGATATGATTATGATAGAACCCAATCAATTTGAAAAAAATGTTGTTGAAGAATTAAGAAATATTGGCTATACAATTGATGAACGAAATTCTCGAGTAATCGGAAAAGTTGATGCTATTTTAGTTTTAAAAAACGGAAAACTTGAGGCTGGAGCAGATCCTAGAGGAGATGACACCGCAATAGGTTTTTAACGTATATTTTAGAATAATAAAAAACTCAAAAATACAACTATGATTCAGCCATTTCATTTAGCTATACCTGTTAAAAATCTAGAAATTTGTCGAACTTTTTATAGAGATGTTCTCCACTGTATAGAAGGTAGAAGTGATACGCATTGGGTAGATTTTAATTTTTTCGGACACCAATTGGTAATTCATCAAAAAGATGGTTTTGAACCACAACAAATTTCTAATCCTGTAGATGGTCATGACGTCCCTGTTCCTCATTTTGGTGTGGTTCTTAAAATGAATGATTGGGTAAAATTAAGCGAACGTTTAAAAAATAATAATGTGGAATTCATTATTGAGCCTACCATTAGATTTAAAGGAAAACCAGGTGAACAAGCTACTTTATTTTTTAAAGATCCTGAAGGGAATGCACTAGAATTTAAAGCTTTTAAAGATCTTGGACAATTGTTTGCGACCTAATGCGTCTTTTAGAAACCCATATTGCTAAAGAACAAAAAAGTCCAATTAGAATACAAGAATATGCTGTTGGTATTTTTAATACTGTTGCAACAAGATCTGCTGTAAAAAAAGCGATTAAAAAAAAATTAATTCTTATCGATAATATTCCCGTAACAACTGCAAAAATTATTGTTGGAGGAGAAAAAATATCATTATTTTCTTCTGAAATTAAAGCAACTACTAAACCACTAAAACTTAAACTCTCTGTTGTATTTGAAGATGATTATTTAGCAGTTATTGAAAAACCCCCTGGAATTTTAGTTAGTGGAAATACATTTAAAACAATTGATAATGCATTGGAGCAAAATATAAATAAAAGTAACCAATGTGACGCTGTAAAGCCTAGGCCAGTTCATCGGTTAGACTATCCAACTACTGGACTATTACTAATAGGAAAAACCAGTTCTAGCATTCAGTTATTAAATCAATTATTTGAACATAAAAAAATAAAAAAAATTTACCATGCCATTACCATAGGAAAAATGAACTCTGATGGGTTTATTCTTTCTAAAGTGAACCGAAAAGAAGCAAAATCGAGCTACAAAACAATACATACAGTAAAATCAGATCGATTTGAATTTTTAAATTTAGTTGAACTCTCCCCAAAAACAGGAAGAAGACATCAATTAAGAGTTCATTTATTAAGTATTGGTAATCCAATTTTAGGTGATCAAGAATATGGAATAGAATCGTTAATTTTAAAAGGTAAAGGATTGTATTTACATGCTTCTCAATTAGATTTCACACACCCATTTACCAAAGAAAAATTAGCTTTAAGATCTAATCTACCAAAGAAATTTAATTTGATAAATAAATAAATTTCACCTTTAAAAACTCTTAAAAATCTTTTTTCCATTTTGGAATGTCATTACTTCATCTAAATTTTTTATTTTTAAAGAATTAAATTATTTGATTAGTATGTCTGCTAATAATAGTTTTCGTAGATTTTTAACGCACAACTTAAAAATAAAATTGCATTTAATAATATGAAAAAAATTCTAAAAATAATAGGTGTATTAATAACTGTAATAATAGTAGCAATAGGAATTTATTACATTGCAAACAATGAGGCATTACCAAATGGGGTTCAAGGAAAAGAAGCGGAAGAATTAGCTGAAAAAATGATGTCAGCCATCAATAAAAGGGCTTTTGATAGTACAGAAATATTAGAATGGAGTTTCAGAGGTAAACATCATTATGTATGGAAAAAACAACAGGGATTGGTAGATGTATCTTGGGATAGTATCTCAGTTACTGTGAATTTAAATGATTACTCAAAAAGTATTGGCACAAGTTCTGAACTTATTGAAACTGCCATCAATTTTTTTAATAATGATAGTTTTTGGTTAATAGCTCCTTATAAAGTATTTGATGACGGTGTAGAAAGAAGTATTGTTAAAGTTAATAATAAAGATGCACTACTCATAAAGTACACCTCAGGCGGAACAACACCGGGAGACTCTTACTTGTGGATTTTAGACGAAAATTATGTACCTGTTTCATTTAAAATGTGGACACAAATTATTCCAATTGGTGGAGTATCTGCAACTTGGAATGATTTTATAACTGCAGATTCTGGAATTAAATTACCTACATCGCACACACTCTCACTTTTTGGAATGAAAATAGACATGGGTGAAGTGAAGGCATACAACCCTGATGCAGATAAACTAGCTCATACTATTTTAAATGCTATTAAACATGAAGCTTATAAAAATACACGTTACATAGACTGGAGTTTCAGAAAAAAACGTTTTTATAAATGGGACAAAAAACAACATATCGTAGATGTTAAATGGAACGATGCTAGAGTACTATTACATCCAAATGATTTAACTAAAAGTAGCGTTTATCTCAATGGTAAAGAAGTTTCCTATAACGATAATCTAGTAAAAAGAGCTTTCAATTTGTTCAATAATGATAGTTTCTGGTTGGTTGCCCCTCATAAATTATTTGAACCTGGAATTTATCGCAGTATTGAGATGATTGATGGTCAGGAGGCATTACATGTAAAATATTCTGTTGGAGGGTCTACACCAGGAGATTCTTACACATGGATCATAGATGAAAACTACCTTCCAACTAGTTACAAAATGTATGTTCCTAGTATGAAAATGAATGGGGTTTTAGCAACATGGGAAGATTGGATAGAAACATCATCAGGCACTTTATTACCAAAAAATCACACATTTTCTAGTGGAAACATGCTAAGTATGGGAGATGTAAAAGGATATAATTAAATGAAATCAAAAATAATTTCAAACGGAATTTTAAGAGCAGTAGCTATCATACTAGGAGTTATTGGGCTTGGGTATTTTTTATTGACCATTCAATCTGTTTTGGTTTATATAATTATCGCTGCTATCATTGCATTGATTGCAAAACCCATCATTTTATTTTTAAGAAAAAAACTTAAATTTCCTAATACTGTTGCAGTTATTAGTACAATGGTTATTTTTGTGACTCTAATTCTCGGAATTACTGGAATGTTCATCCCTTTAGTTATAGAACAAGGAGAAAGCCTTTCTTTACTAAAAACAACAGCATTAGAAGAAAATATAGGGAACCTAATTACACAAGCGAACGATTACTTCACCTCTAAGAATATTAATATTTTAAGTGAATTACAAAGTGCCGATGTATTTACCAGTTTAAAAACTATTCCTAATGTACTCAATTCAATTGTAGGAGCACTTGGGTCCTTCAGTATTGGACTTTTCTCTGTGTTATTTATCACTTTCTTTTTTATGAAAGATAGTAGACTATTTAAAAATGCTTTGCTAACGTTGATACCTCAAGGTGCTGAAAAAAAATTCTCTCACTCATTGGAAAAAATAAACGATTTATTATCACGATATTTTATTGGCTTGGTCATTCAAATTTCCATTTTGTTTGTTATTTACACTTTAATACTATTAATCATTGGAGTATCTAATGCAGTTGTGATTGCTTTCTTGTGTGCACTACTTAACATTATACCCTACATTGGACCTTTAATAAGTGCATTTCTAATGATTGTTTTAACAATGACAAGTGGCCTGGGTCAAAACCTTGATTTTCAATCAGATATTCTTCCAAAAACTGTCTATGTTATGATTGGTTTTATCATAGCTCAGGTAGTAGATAATTTTGCAAGTCAACCCATCATATTCTCAAAGACTACGAAGTCTCATCCGTTGGAAATTTTCTTAATAATTATTATTGGCGGTTTATTGGCTGGTCCTTTAGGAATGATTATAGCCGTCCCTTCCTATACTGTTTTAAAGGTTATCTTAAAGGAATTTATGTCTGATAATAAGATTGTTTCATCACTTACTAAGGAAATTTAAACTATTGAACGAAAGAATTTTACAACAAGATATTCAAGAGCATATTAACAACCATTTAAAATCTGATATTCATAAATTAATTTTAAAAGGTGTTCCATTTGAAGGAGTTACAGTGCAAGAAGTTGCCAATCAGGTGATTTGTAAGCAAAAGTCTGAAAAAAAATTACCAAGTTGGTTCGGTACCAAGAATATTTATTATCCACCAAAAGTAAGTATAGAACAAACATCGTCAGAGACTGCAGCTAATTATAAAGCTTCTCTTGTTTCAGGAAAGAGACTACTAGATTTAACAGGTGGTTTCGGGGTAGATTCTTTTTACTTTTCTTCCTCTTTTAATACCGTTGTTCATTGTGAAATAGATTCTAATCTCTCTAAAATAGCAGCACACAATTTTAAACAACTAAACAAAACAAATATTACCTGTTTAGCTGAAAACGGAATAGAGTACCTTAAAAAATCAAGTGAAAATTTTGATGTTATTTATGTAGATCCTTCCAGAAGAAGTGATTCTAAAGGAAAGGTTTTTTTATTAAAGGATTGTGAACCAAATATCCCAAAATATATTGATTTGTTATTTAACAAAACAAAAACAATACTTATTAAAAACTCCCCAATTCTAGACATTACAAGTGCAAGTAAAGAACTAAAATTTGTAAAAGAAATTCACATCATAGCTATTAACAATGATGTAAAAGAATTACTATACCTTCTAGAAAAAGAATACAATGGATTGGTTTCAATACACACCATAAATTTTTCAAATAAAAATATTCAAAAATTTAATTTCGTCTTCAATGAAAAATCAATATCTAATTATCAAGAACCCTTAGATTACCTATACGAACCTAATGGAGCCATCCTTAAATCTGGAGGTTTTCATAAAATTACAACACAGTTAGATGTTTACAAAATTCATCAACATTCACATTTATATACTTCAAAAAAAAATATACAATTCCCAGGCAGAAGGTTTAAAATACTAGCTGTTCTTCCCTACGATAAAAAGAAAATAGTAAAATTGTTACCCAACAAAAAAGCGAACATTACCACTAGGAATTTTCACAAGAGTGTTGCTCAAATCAGAAAAGAACTAAAAATTAAAGAGGGTGGAGATGACTATTTATTTTTTACGACAAACATTCATAATACCTTTAGTTGTATCTATTGTAAAAAACTATAATTAAGTCATATTTATTAATGTTTAAATTCACTATGAACTCCTATAAATAAAGGCTTTTAATTATTTGTACCATATTTTTCACTAAGTTTGTTATCATAACTTTTTATAGGTTATCTCATGCAAACAAATACCTACGAAGGACTTCATATTATTAATAAAAAACAATCAATCACTACAGATGAATTGGTAATAGAAGCTCCATTACAAATCAATATAAATACCGAACCGTATACGGTAGTTATGAGAACTCCGGGTAATGATCAAGATTTAGTTCTTGGGTTATTGTATGCTGAAGATATTTATAAAAAATCGCTTCCTATACCTTATGAAATTATTGAAGAAAAATTTAATATTCCAAGTATTGTTAATGTAACGATAGCTCCAAGTTTTTTGGGAAAAGGGTACTTAAATAAAAGAACCTTATTATCTGTCTCATCCTGCGGTATTTGTGGAAAAAAACAACTAGAAGATATTAAAGTTAACGGCAATACAATTGAACAAAAAACATCTTTTTCTTCTGAGAATTTATTGAACATGTTTGCTCCATTACAACAACATCAAGAAACTTTTAAAAAAACTGGTGGGAGTCATGCTGCAGGTATTTTTAATAATCAATTTAAATTACTTGCTAGCAGGGAAGATATAGGAAGACACAATGCAGTAGATAAATGTATAGGTAGTTTATTGCAAAAACAACTATTAAAAAACGGAATGTATTTATTAGTAAGCGGGCGTGTTTCTTATGAAATTGTTTCCAAAGCTTTTTTGGCAAAAATACCAGTAATAGTTGCTGTTTCAGCCTGTTCATCTATGGCAGTAGATTTTGCCAAAGAATTTGGTATTTGCTTGATAGGGTTTACAAGAGAAGATAAAATGACTATTTATGCCAACCCTAGCTTTTTAGAAAAAAAATAAAAATATG
>Ga0206124_10000463_pt1 | contig 32482 bp, 23 predicted proteins | sample Helgoland_Spring_3_FD_148671 | JGI IMG/M metagenome (GOLD analysis project Ga0206124, IMG submission 148671) | Pelagic subsurface seawater microbial communities from Kabeltonne, Helgoland, North Sea - Helgoland_Spring_Bloom_20160321_2 | ecosystem: Environmental > Aquatic > Marine > Epipelagic ... | reverse complement strand
TGTTCCGGAGAAGATTTGCGTGTTCGATGAGCCGAGAGTGTGGAGAGGCGCGATGTGGTTGCCGTATAGGAAAGATCAAGAGATGATGCGAAGAACTGTGGAGGAGTTGATGGAACGACATTCAAAGAAACGATCGAGTAACGTAGCAGTAGCGGTAGAAGAAGAAATTAAAACGGTGTTTTGCCACGCGGACGTGATGGGTGCGAACGTCAATCAAACGTTTCAAATGAAAAACGGGGTGGATTCGAAAGAAACGTTTAGCGAGGGCATCGAAAGTATCATTTCGGGACACTATCATAAGCCGCATTTCGTGGAGAGAGATTCGCGCGTGCGATACGTCGGGAGTCCGTATCAAATATCGCGAGCGGAGAAAAACCAAGAGAAACATCTGTTATTTTTAAACGATAAATGGCGAGATGAAAGTTTAACCGACGCGGACGTTTTGAAACGCTCGAAAATCGACATTGGACCGAGGTATTTTGACATCGACGAAACGATCGGCGAAAGCTTTTGATTCCTCATTGTCTGCTATGGAAGAAGAAGAAGAAGAGGAGGAAGAAGAAAAGAAGAAGAAATCAAAGAAGAAGAAGACGCTGTCGCGAAGCGTGCCAAAACGAGTCGAAAACGCGCGTCTGAAATACGGGTGTCAAATCGAAGTTCGACGACCTCCAGCGGAGTTGAAATCGACGATTGAGAACGCAGAATCGTTAAGTCCGGTGGATTTGTTCAGTTCGTACGCCAAGAGTATTCAGTTAACTGGAGACGCCAAGGCGTTTTGCGAAGAGATTATCGCAGAAGCCGTGTCGTCGAGAGAAAACGAAGACGGCAGCAAACTCGATACCGGCGACGATTCAAACAAACTCTCCACGTCTGCGCATCTTCGTAAAATCGAATTCGATGAAGTTGAAATCACTGGATTTGGCGCGTTCAAAGATGAAATCACGTATCCTCTCAACGACCGCGGCGTGGTGTGCGTCGTCGGCGATAATCGAGATGACTCTGGGTTTGCAGATTCCAACGGTGCCGGTAAAACGACGCTAGTCACCGCCGTCATGTGGGCGTTGACCGGTAAATCTGACGTTCGCTTAGATACCGGCTCGACGCAAAAATATTTAACCAACAAAGACGTCGTCAACGACGACTCGAGATCGGCTCGAGTTATCGTGCGCGGATCCTTGATCGACGATCGAGAGGGCGACGACGGCGGAAAGAAACCGTTCGTTATTGAAAGAGCAGTCACGCGAACCAAGTTATCGAAATTATCCTTCGTCGTAGACGATACGGACGAAACGAAATTAGACTCCAAGAAAACGCAGGAACACATGGATGAAATTATAGGCGCTTCGGTCTTGGCGCAGACGTGCTTTCACGGCCAACACACGATTGGAAGCTTACTCGAAGCCTCCGACGCGCAACTGAAAAACAGTTTCGGTTCCTTAGTCGAACAATCCGTCTGGCTCAGGTGTAAAAACAAGAGCAAGAAGATTCTGAAAGAACGACGCGAGAAATTGACCATCGCGCGAGCTGAATTGAAATCTCGCGAGAGTTACGTCCAACGAACGAAATCGAGATTTTTAGAAACCGAGAGAGAATATAACCGATGGAAGGAAACGTTCGAGGAAAAAGTGCGAGCGATTACGATCGAGAGAGAAGACGCGTTGGACGCGTTGGCGTTAGATCGAATGCGAAATGCGCGCAAGGCGGTGAAGGAAGTCAAAGATATCGAATCAGTCGCGAACGAAGCGTTGCGCCAAATTCTCGATATTAATACGAACCGAAACGAGTTTCTCGACGACGCCGAAGGTGTCTCCATTCAAAACAGAAAAGCAAAAGAAAACGAACAACGTCATCAACAACTCGATCGAGACGAACAGAACCTGTTGAAACTCTTCAACGACGCGCAACGCAACGAAGCCTCGTCGAGAGCGACGGCGGAGCAAGCGCACAAGAGCGCCGGTCAAGTGTTCAATCTCTCAAAACAGTCCGCAGCAGTGCATCAACACGCCATCGACAAAGAGACTTTAAAGTGCACGTTGTGTCACCAATCCATCGACCCGATTAAACAAAAAGAAACGTTCGAACAGTTAAAACGTGACGCGGAAGTCATGCGATTGAAACACGTCGCGGCGATTGAAGCTTTGAACGACTCGCGAGTCAAATTAGACCAGTTTCAATTATTTAAGAAATCCGAAATCGAGCGAATGTTGAACGAAGAAAGAGCGCTGCAGAATTTGAAGTTCGCTCGAGTTGAAAAAGAGAACAAGAAGATGATGTTGACGAACGAATTGAGACGGTTAGTTTCGTTACTGGTGAACGTTTCGGAACGGTTTTCTCAAATGCTGCCGTACGTGCCCGAGGAAGTGTTGGCGTTGGAAAAGAGCTTTGGCGACGATGGCGACGCGTTGCGTTCAGAGAGAAGGAAAAGAAGAGAACAAGAACAAGAACAACAATCGACGAAGTACGCCGCTGCCCCTGCGGGTTTCTCGTCGGAACGGGGAGAGGCGTTATCAGGCATCGTTCCCGGATTGCTGGATTACCGGACGCCGTATACTTCGTCTTCTTCGCGAGGATACGCTTCCTCTCAAAACGACGAAAACAATCCTCCGGGTAAAAACGGCGGTTTCATTCAGAACAACGTCGTCGTCGCGAATAACATCACATCGCTAGCGCAACTCCTCCACATCGATCACTCATCCGGACTCCTCGCCGATGATGCTTCTTTACCTTCCTTTGCGAAAGCGGTGGAATCGAAAGTCGCCGCGGCGGAAACGCTCGTCGCAGGATGCGAGAAATCGTTGAGAGACTACGAGAGAATCAATCAAAAATACCAGCAAGACGTCAACACGAGCGACGACGACGCTTCGAGTTTCAACACCAACAATCCGCACTTTGAAGCGATGAGACAACTCCAAGAACAATTGACGGTAGAAACGGAATCTTTGAACGATTTGAAAGAGAATTCGTACTCAAAGATTGAGTTTGATTTGAACACGGCGAAAATCGCGGACAAATGTTTCAGTCCGACGAGAGGCGTGTCGAATTATTTGTTCGAAAATGTTTTAGCGGAGGTTTCGGAGAGATGTCAAGAGTACGTGTTCGCGTTAACTGGCGGCGCGTTGAGTTTGCAACTGGTGAGTAGTAGTTCTTCTTTTTCGTCGTCCTCGGCGGCGGAGAACAACAATATCATCACGTATAACGATTCAGACGACGATTTCGACGACGACTCGATCGACGAAGTCACAACGAAAACGACGCAGTTAGAAAAGATTGAGAGAGTCATATTCGCGCGTAAACAACACTCCGGCGAGCAATACGAACGCTCTTTGCGACAACTTTCCGGCGGCGAACGACGGAGACTGGCCATCGGTTTAGCCTTGGCGTACGCCGACGTCTCCGCTCGCCGATTAAACGTGCAATCAAACTTATTGATACTGGACGAAGCGTTGCAACATTTAGATTCCGAAGGCATCGAAAGAGTCGTCTCGGTGTTGCGCGCGATTGAATCCGAATATAGTAGTAGCTCTTCGAGTGGCTGCGACGATGTGAATAACGTCCTCTTGAAGAAGACGGTTTTATTAACCACCCAAGCGGATTCAGAAACGGAGAAAATGTTTGACGGCGTCGACGCGGTCGTGAAGAACAAGAACCGCTCGGAAGTTTTAATCGGACGAGGCGAATAATATAGAATTTATTTTCATCGAATAGTAGTTAAAGGCGTTAAAAGCGATGTGCGTGTGTGTATTATGTGTTGTTGTATATTTATACCTACTAGTACTAAAAGATTGTACCATAACGTACGTCTTCTAAATTTTAGCTTTTACGTTGCATGTTCAGCAGCGCTTCTAGCTCCCTCTTAATCTCCTCCTCGTCTTTTTCCTCCTCGTCGTCTTCGTTTTCGTGATGATGCGCGACGAACGGATGCGAAGTCTTGTTAAACGTCGTCCCTCGCTTCCTATCGTACGTACACTGCAACGATTTCCGTTGCGCTTCGAACAGTCTGCTTTTCAGGATTGTGTCGTCGTTTTCTCCTTTTAATTCTTCTTCTTTATTATCATCGCTACTGCTAAAGTTACTCCTACTCGTTTCCGTCGTCGTCGTTTCGAGAACAAACTCAACTCCCGTGGACTGTCTCGTATTCAACTCCAACCGTTCCAACCGTTCTTTAATCTCCTCCTCCGCGTACATTTTCCTCTTATTCATTAAATCCTCCTCTACTACTTCATCCTCTTCTGCGTCTGAATCGAAGAGTTCCGGCGGTGGTGAGGCCCAAGGGGTATCCGGTTCGTCGATGATATCTTTCGCCGATTTCGTGCGTTCGTTTTCTCGTAAATTTTCGTCGTCCCATTGGATGTGTTTTTTGTTCGGGTCTTTGTTCTTCATAAAGTTTTCGTTCGGGACGCCGAATAACGAGCCTCGCGGGACTGGCATTATAGTATGTTATATTTATCTCTTCTTTTCTTCTTCTGTTCTTCTTCTTTTAACTTCTTAATGTAGTAACAGTAGTGAGCACAAACTGACGCACAAAAATGTGAGGAAGCTGCTCCTTTTCCAATTTTGAGAGATTTTTATTTTAGGGTGTCCAACCCTAAGAGCTCAGTTAGAAAGAAAGAAGGGACAAAAAGACAAAAAAAAGACTCGTCACTTTTGTTTGCAAAAAGCGTCGTTTGGTCTCCCTCGTGGGGGTCGGATCTCTCTCTTAAACACAAAGACACGTCGTCGTCGTTTGAAGACGCGTTATTATTATAATAACAGTAGGAGTACAGCGCTCTGCTACTGCCTTGGTATTCTTTAAGCTCTCTCATTACGCGCGCGTAATACATCTTGGATGATATTATGATGACGACGAAAGGCATTTTAATGAGCGAGAAAAAGGAAAAGACGGCGAAAAGTCACCTTCGAGATGTTGAGAACAACAACAACAACAACAAAGACGATGAAGACGACAAAGAGGATTCGTTGATGAAAAACATCACCCTGAACGACCTGATAAAGTTAGCGTTGGACTCGGAATCCGAAGCCGCCAAGAAGTTTGGCTGCGGGACGACCAGGTTTAAGACGATGTGAGTAGTGTGATACGATGACCCTTATCCATTTCTTCTGTTTATTAATTTCTTTTACAATGAGAGTCTATCTGTTTTTGATTACGACTAACTCTTCATCTCTCTTCATCTCTCTTCATCAAAACAGATGTCGAAAATTCGGAATCATTCGATGGCCGCACCGGAAGCTACACTCTCTCCTCGAGATGTATAAAAGCTTAGCCGGGTACTACCAGGTAAAAATTGATTTTGACTTTTCATTTTACTATTAGGTGGTTGACTTTTGCCTTTTTTCAATCAAAATCCTTTCGCGTAAACATACGAAAGCGCACGTAATAAACTGACATCACTCCAACTCTAAAACAAATAGGAACTGTGCGAAAAATCAACTGTGGACCCCGAAAACGAATCCACTATGGAGGTCTTACAATCCACGAAAAAAGATCTCGACCGGTTGCGAGAATACGCGTTTCAAGTGGTAAGAGACTTTTGTCTTTTCAACACTCAAAATTCGTTTGTCTGTGTGTGAAGAAAAACAGAAAAAAAGCGACCCTTCGACTTCCCTTTTTTTTTTCTTTTTTTCGAAAAAATAAAAATTCTGACTTTTTTTCTTTCTAAAAATTTAAGGAACGAAACGTCTTTTTGTTAAACGAATACCACCACTCGAAGCCGAAGAAAGCGAAACCGTGGCCGGAGGACATCTTGAGAATTCGAGCGACGATTTATAAACAAAGACACGTGCACTCGAAACATATTAAGAGGAAGAGCAAAAATTCGTCGTCGGCGTCTCAAAATCTTTTGGAGGAGGAAAAGGAGATGGCGCCGACGGCCAATCCGTGTTCGATGACTACGAGTATGACACCAACCACGAATAATATGAGCGCGAATAATGATACTACGTGTAACACGACGACGTACTCGTCCGAGGAGAGCGTGGAAATGTCTGGTGCTGATACTGCATTTAACCATCATCAAATGGTGGACGTGTCCTGCGGAACGAGAACGCTCACCAGCGACGCGGAGACGAACACGTATTTGAACAACTCGTACGCTTTTATCAACAACGAAATGTCGTCGGGGTACATCGAAAACGAGGACGATCATTGCGACGACGAAGATCAATACCAAACTCATCGCGGTCATCCATCGTTGCCACCGTCTTTTAAAAACACTAATACTAAGACGAAGATGATGTACACGACGACGTCGGCGGCGAACAGCGAGTACTCCTCCGGATACGGCGTTGACTTTTTCAACGTAACCGCTCCGACTTTCACCAATAACGACAACAACGAGAATGGACAAAATTCGGTGGGAGGAAGAAAGAGGAAGAAACCAACATCCTCTCTCAGCGCTGCTCGATCCAAACTCAGCAAAAGAGCGGCAGCAAATAATAATTTTAAGAAGGGAGGAGAAACGGAAGAAGAGCAGCCAACCGCGCTGGCCTTCTCGATGCCGCACATGTTAAACATGGACGCTATTTTCGGTATCGATGGAAGCGTCGAAAGAGACGACGAAGATACCGCGTTGAGTCCAAACAGTTATGGAATCACCATCGCGTCCTTTAAAGAGACGAAGAGGATGTGAGATACTAATACAATACTGTAAGAATAATAAGAAGGAGACTAATAAAAGATACTCGAAAGAAGGAGACGCTTTGAGTTCCAAATTTTTCGCGCCGCATGATGCAAATATACCATCATTTAGCATAGCAAAGACATCACCCAAGCTAGCTCGTCGTAGCGCACGCATAGGACATCATTACGAGAAAAGGTAACAACAATAATATCATGGGCCTTGCTGTATCACATTTTTAATGACCATACTACTGGTAATGATATATATTTTTTATTGAAAATACTCGCGCAAAATCTCTCTCGTTCTAATGTGTTTCTTCTCTTTTTTTCTTTTCATTTTATTAAATTCGTATTAATAAAAAAGTTCTCCTTCTTCTTCAGTCTCTTAAATCAAAGGCACGACGGCGTCGGTTTGCCCGCCGCCTTCCTTCTTAATCCCGTCTTGCTGCGATGGTTGGGACGCCGGCGTTGCGTCTGAAGCTACTACTGTTGTTGGTTGCGGCGGGTACGTGTTGTACGACGCGTCTGTCGTATTCCCGTTACCCGCTCCTAATCCTGTACCATTCTCTTCCTGCTTTACCTGCACGCTAGGCCCTCCTCCTCCCATTACTGTTGCTAAATTTCCGCCACCACCACCCCCTTGTTGTTTTTGTTGCTCTTGTCCCAGCGCCGCCGCGGCGGCGGCGGCGGCAATCGCCGCCGCGTTGTTTCCGCCAGCGCTCCCATCTTCTCTCGGTACGATATCCACCAGGAAATCAAAAATATCCGTCCTCGTAATCGCGCTCGCGATGTCGTTTCTCTGCAACGTCCTCCTTTTGTTTTCCTCGGAATGAATCCAAGATCTCAAAGTTAACTCCAAGATGAACATCTCGCACGCTTTCGCGAACAACACCGGCGCCTCCGAGGAAATCATCCGCACGTCCTCGTCCGTTTTCATGATTTTCTTAATCCTTGCCAGTGGTAACTGATGGTTCTTAAAATCCGTCGCCGTTTCAACCTCGGTCATTTGTTGCTGCCAAAACAACCGCAACTGTTGTTGGTGTTGTTGTTGTAGTTGTTGCTGCAGCGGCGTTTGATGTTGCATCTGATTTTGCGGAGCTTGTTGTTGTTGTTGTTGTTGCTGCTGCTGCTGCTGCACTTGGGGAGGCGGAATGTGGTGATGCATTTGATGATGATACGGATGGTATTGCTGCGGAGGATACCCTCCGGGCGGTACCATTCCCCCTCCTCCGCCGCCGCCGCTCTGTTGATGTTGTTGTTGGCTACTGCTGTTATAGTTATAGTTATTATCTTTGTTGTTGTTGTTGTTGTTATTGCTCGCGTTGTTTGTGTTCAAGAATACGTTCCCGGCGGCAAAGTTCGAATCGCCTTGCGTTCCTTGTCCGTAGTGTTGTTGTTGTTGTTGTTGTCCTCCATAAGGAGGAGGATGGAACGAATTGTGTTGCATTCCAGCGGCAGAGGACGTCGGGTTGAAACTTCCACTCGCGAGAACGATGGGTGGTATCATCCCGTCTTGATCACCGTTAGTACCGTTACCACTCGCCGCGTTTGCTGTTTTGGCGAATCCTGAATCGCCTTTTGCCATCATTATATTTGTTCTTAAACTTCTTAAACTTCTCAAATTCGTCGAGGGGTTTGTTGTTCACCGCAGATATAATCGAGGTTAAAATCTGTTCCGAATGTCTCTTCTTTGTCTTCTTCTTAAAAAACGAAGCCGATAAAACGGAAAACCACTTTCAGATAAGGAAAACGTGTGGTGTGAGTATAAAGTCTCTGTCTGTGTGCTTTTATCTGTTCTCTTTCTGATGATGAGTGTACTATATATACTACTCAAGACGAAATTGTACTAAGAAAGAGAGAGAGAGAAATTTGTGGTGAAAATATCACAAGTGTTTTTCTTTGGGTTTTCCTCTGTTGTTCTTTTTTTTTATAAACCACATTAGAGAAGGAGTTTTTATCATGAGAAGTGTTTGCGCGATAAAATCTTTCGTTTATATATGCGTGTATGCGAAGCTTTGATTACTACTCAGTTTCCTGGATGATGTAACTCTCCGTGCTCGTCAATTCGCCAATTGCGTGGTATTGGACAGTTGTTGTCGAGGAGGTAGTGTACACATTTGAGTTGTGCGTTATTTTTTGCACATCTGAGTTGTGCGTTGTCGAACGCTTTTCGTACGGCCCGAGAGGAGGTCCAACGCACTTTGGCGGTTTCGTGCAAGTACTTCAAACAGTCCAAGTGGCCGTTCTTGGCCGCATCCTCGCACGCCCATTCGGTAAATTCATCAAATTTACGCTCAACAAGATATTTGAGTATGTGGAGATGACCATTTAAAGCCGCCCAATGGGCAGTTCTCCGATCCCAAGGCGCTTTGGCTTTTTCGTGCAAGTATTTGAGTATCTCGAGATGACCTTTTAAGGCAGCATTTGCACACGCATACTCATCAATAGGACACTCATATCTCACGCAATACTGTACCTCGTTCAGATTACCTTCTAATGCGGCCCTTCCAACAAGATATTCGAGTATGTGGAGATGACCATTTTGAGCCGCCCAATCGCAAGTCCAAAAACACCGAGGCGCTTTGACTTCTTCGCATAAGTATTTGAGGCACTCGAGATGACCGTTGAAGGCAGCATGTGCACACGCTTCCTTATCGATAGGACACTTATTTGCAACGCAATACTTTAACATTTCCAGATTACCTTGACTTGCGGCCATATAAATCGTCACTTCATCCCAATCACAATTTTTCTCCTCTCGCGCCCACTTGAGTAACTCGAGTTTATTCGTTCGAGCAACTTGCCAGCAGAAATATGGTTCGTCCATCCTAGATTCGTCGCCCCACGTGCCCCACGGATAATGCTCCCACGCGACTTCCAAAGTCGATATCGAGGACATCTCTCTCGCTTCAAACCTCTTCTTCAAATCATCCGCGAAAGGTGATCTCTTAATCAACTTTCTCGTTTCACCATTCACGTCGTGCAAGAATTTCACATCGGTTCCATTCAATCTCGGAAGAATGTGTTCAAAACAAATATCGTCCCACTTCACGATCACGTCCCACAACTCCAAACATGATGAATCATCTCTTTTTCTCTCCCCTCCGTATATTCGTCTTTTCTTTTCATCGTGGTTTTGTCCTAACGCTCCTCCTCTTTTGGTCGTCGTCGTCCTTTTTCTCCTCGTCTTTTCAGAAGAAGAAGACATACTCCTAACTTATCTGTTCTCTCGTTTGTTTTTTTTGTGGTGATTTTTTTTTTGCCTCGAAACGCTTTTTCGAATTGTTTTTAAATAAAAACACATTTGCACATGCGCTTAATCATCAAAGCGTTTAATCATCATCATCATCGTCATCTTTTTGATGTCTTCGAGAAAAGACTTTGAAAACGGAAGACAGAAGAAGAAGAGAGTGTCGAAAGGAAGGCGGCGAACAGCAGCAGGTTGGGGTGGTATTAAAAAATCTACAGTAGTACTCTTCGTCGTCGTCTTTGTCGTTCTTTTTAAAGTCTCGTTCTTTTTAAAGAAATTCCACACGTTCTCGACGACGAGGAGTGATCACGACGCGAAGAAAAAAGAAAAGGACGACAACAACGTGCCTCCGAGGAGAGCGTTGTCGACAGAGAGCAGCGGCAACAGCAACAACAGAGCTCGCGATTTGGGGATAAACGCGTTTCGTTTGAACACGTTTAATCTGGACGAGACCTTTCCCCGGAGATTTATATCGCCAAAAACGTCCAACGAAACCTCTTCTGTTGGAGAAGCAGAAAAAGAAAAAGAAGGAGAAGGAGAAGAGGAATCTCAGCAGTTTCTCGCGAAACTTATAGACGCGTTCATGAAGCAAAACTCAGCCTTGTACGATGCTAAAATGAAAGCTTTAGGTGGTGTGCGTTCATCGCTCGATGACGACGACGACGACGCGTTCGTCTCCTCTTCGTTTCCTTTGCAACGCTTGCGCCGGGTGGACGCGTGCGAGCCGAGGTGCGAGGGCGAGTTTCGACGCACGGGTGGGTTCGGGTTGCTGCCTCAGTTCTTCGCGAACGTGGCAGATCCGAATTGGGACAGTTTGGAAAACAGATTGAACGCGACGAGAGAAAACGCGAGAGAATTCTTCGCACATTTCGCAGAATTTTACGTCCAAGACGAGGACGAGGAAGACGAGGCGATGAAAACGGCGTTGAAGATTTTCAACAGGTTGGTCACCGCAAAAGATGATAGATTGCTGTATAACGGCATGAATAGTAATAACAACAACGTAATTTTAAGAGTATTAGCTGGAGAAGAGAGAGATGTGATTCGGAAAGCTATGTTAATGGGAAAAGAGATGTCTTAAAGAAGCGCGTTTCAAATTTTCAACTCTTTTTCTTCTATTCTTCTTCTTCTTCTCGTAAATACATCTCTCGTGTGAAAAATCGTTTTCGGCGCTCTCGCGAAAGTTTCTGCGCAATGCCAAGCAAACGACTTTTATTAATGATGTCTTTCGATTCTTGATTTTGATTTCTTCGTAAATTAATTTTGGATGTTTCCTTACGCGGATCCGGGCGACGAGGACGATTTCTTCGCGCCTCTTCTTCCGCCGCGCGATCCTCTCGATCCTCTTTTAACCGGGGGCGCAGTTCCCGCAGCGAGTGTTTGCGCTGCATCGACACTACTTTTAGCTGCAATAGCGGTGTCATCTGTAGTGACGTAATCATCAGTTGCATTCGTTGGCGTTGGCGTTGTCGTCGTTGTCGTTGGATACACCGCGTTCGGATCGGCAACTTTGCTGATGCCCGTCAACAGACGTTGTAAACGCCTTCGCTCGCGGGAGGTAATTTGACCTCCTCCGGTTTTATTCTTCTGGTGCGGCGCGCCGCGTCCTCCGGTTGATTTATTGTACTTACCGCCACCAACGCTTTGAGCGTACATGTTGCCTCTTCCTCCCCTCAACCCTCTATCTCCTCTCGGCGACTGCTGTTGGCCGTGAAGGTGATACTGATGGTGTTGTTGCACTCCTCCAGCCTGCGTCGCGGATGCCAACGCCACTTGCTCTTGCATCGCGTGATACAAGAAATCCATATCGCTCATGTCAAACTGTTCCTCGTAGTCTCTTTGCATCTCAATGTACTGATTCTTGTCGTAATACGATTGACTTCCGCTTTGCGCGACGGATTGCATGTACATTTGGTATTGCTGTTCAATCGACAACGCGGAGGAGGATTGGTGAGGATGACTGCTATCGTAAGCCGCGTTGGAGTAACCTTCGCCCGGAAAGAAACTTGGCGCGTCGAGAACTTGATTAAATCGCGAAGATTTTGCTGTTGCTGCTGCTCCTGTGTGTTGCTGCTGCGCGTAGAGATAATTGTTATAATCGTCCCAATCTTCGCCGCCATTGTTCATGTTATACGAATCGTAAAGCGAATCGGAGGATCCAAATTCGTCGTCTAAGTCGTCCGGTAACGCCGAGGCGACGTCGAGATGTGCCGTCGAAGTCGGTGGCACAGACCGCGGGCGTTGTCCATACGCGAGATGTTGCTGATGTTGACCCCCGATCCATGCGTTGTGACTTCCAGCGGTCGCCGCGGCGGCATTCCACGCTCCTCCACCGATCGTGGTCGTGGTCGGAGTCGCCGTGGCCTCGTCGAGAGAGTCTAACCCAAACAACGGATCGTCGTTCGTGTTGCTCTGAGCAGGCAGTGTACTCGCAGTATCAGCGACAACGCCACCGTCGGTGTTGGCATTTACCATTGCATTCTTGGACGAACTCCAAACGCTCCCAAACGCGTTATCGACGGATAAAACCGGAGAGGCGATGCGCAGCGGCTCAATCTTTCCCGAGAGATACGCGCCTGACGCGCTTCGATCCATACCGATGTTGTTGTTGTATTTATCTTCACCGCCGGCGTCTCTCTTGTTGTTATCAACCTCTTCCTTTTCTTCGTTGTCCAGGGACACCTCTAAGATATCCTTTTCCAGCTTTTCCGTCAACTTTTGTTGTTGCTCAAACTGCTGCTGTCGTCTCAACAATCGATGCGACGTGGATAAACTCGAGCTCGGTTTCTGCCTCAAAATGTTCTCCGAGTTTACTCCCGACGACGGGTCTTTCGAAAGCACCTTAACTACCGCGCCTGGTGGCATTGTCGTCGTCGTTGTCGCGCCTAAAGTTTGCTTTAACAATCTTCTCTCTTCCGCTTCTCGCACCCGTCTCCCGCCGCGCTTCTTTCTCGTTTTTAACAACTCTGCTCCTGTTTCTCCTTCTTCTTGTTGGTGTTGCTTCGCATGCGCGCGTTGCTGATGCAGTATCTGCTCGAACCGTTTATGCTGTTCTTGCTGCTGGTGCAACTGAATTTCGATGAGCTGTTGCGTCGTCAAGTGTTCTCGTCGCACCGACGGAGGCGCGATGCTGGTAGGATTCGGTGTAGGCGCCGCTGCTATTTCAGCCGCGGCGGCTACTGCTACTACTTGTTGTTGCTTCGAGTTTCCGACGAGCATTCGCAACGGATTCGCAGTGTTCGATGGCGGCGCAGTCGCTGGTGTCGACTTCCCGGCCCAAGTGGATGATTTTGAGGACAGTTTTTTCGCCTCCAACTCTCTCGCGACGCGTTCGATTTCATCTTCAAACTTCATTCGCGCTTCGTCCACGTAGTTCTTGTTGGCGTTGCTTTCTCCTCCTTCTCTGTCGTTGTTTGCGCCACCGCCGCCGCTGTTCGTAGTATTACTGTTATTGGCATTGTTATTTAATGTCGCGTCGTTATCATTCCGTTTCATAATCGTCACGTTCCCGATGGAACTGTTTTGTTTCAAAAACGCGCTCGCGTCTTCGGCATTTTGTCGTCTTCCGTTGTCGTCTCGATTATGCTGCGATCTCCCATTATTCGATGTATTTCTAGAGCTTCTTTGCATGGTCATGTTTCCATCTTCATATCGTCCTCGGTCGTCGCTGGACATTTCAAACTTCCAGTGATGATCGGCATCTTCGGTGATGTTATTCGTACTACCGCTCTTATATGTATTCGCGGTAGTAGTATTCGGATCCAACGAATCTCTCAAGCTTGGAAATTCTCTTCGCGTGACTTTCTCTACCCTTCTGGAAACGACGTTCGTTTCCTCCCGCGATGACGTTTGTTCCCCACTGCGACGTCGACTGGATCGGTTTCACCTCCACAATTTTTACGAAATTTGTATCGTTTCCTCCCGCGCTACTCGATGTTTCTCCAGACGACGACTTTTGTTGCTCGACGCCGTTATTACCACCAGAAGACGAGGACTGCCCCCACCCTCCGCCGTTTTGTCTCAGTTTCGATACGATATCTTCGTCGTCTTTATTCTTACCTTCTCCGCCAATAGTATTACTACTACTGTTGTGGTAATTCGTCGTCGTAGCGCCGACGCTTATACCATGAGTATTTCCTTTATTAATCAAGCTGAGCTTTGGATCGTACCCGTTGTGTTCTTTCCGGGGTTCTTTCCGCATCGACGGTAACACGACTGGTTTCGGTACTTTCACTTTTGTGTTTGATGACATCGTCCCCGTCAAAGTATTTTTAGTGCTAGTGTTGCTGGTAAAACTTCCTCCTCCCAATCCTTTGGAAAAGCCTAAGACTCCTTTTTCGCTTCCTATTAGGATGTCTTTTTTCTATTTATATGTGATGAGGATAACGAGAAGAGTTTAAGAAGAAAAGAAGAGATGATGGTCAGAAGGAGAGAATAAAAGTACTTCTATCGGCGGTATTGCAATACAGAGAGAGAAAAGGAGATATATACAACACGACGCAAATCGACTCCATTCGTCAGAGAGATGAATCCAATCCAATTCCATGGAGATCTTCTTCTTCTTCTTTTCATTCTCACCTTTTTACCTCCTCCTAAGCCAGAGGAGGACATTCTTAATTGATTCTTCCGTTTGAAACAACAAGAATTTTGGAGGAGAAAAGGAGTTTAGGAGGAGAAAGAGGAGGAGGAGGGAGGGAGAGACGGCTCTTCAACAAAGAAGAAAGACAAAACCTCTCTCTTCGTGTTTTTGGTCTAAAATTGTTCTGAAGGAGTTTTAGGGCAAAATTTTTATTCAAAGAAGAAGAAGAAAAAAGCGAGAAAAAATTCACAAAAGTAATTTAAAGTGTCTTGGTTTGTGTCTCTCTCTTTTCTCTCTTTATTACACAAGGTTGCGGGCAGCTTTAGGACCTGTGCAATTATTCTGATTCTGATTCTGATGCGTATAACTCTCCATTTTCGTACGACCAGTCTTCTGGGAGAGGACAGTTGTTGTCGAGGAGGTAGTGTACACAGTCGGTTTGGTTGTTCTTGTGCGCTACTCGTACGGCCTCACAGTCCCACGGCGCTTTGGCGGTTTCGTGCAAGTACTTCAAACAGTCCAAGTGGCCGTACTTGCCCCCGCCCATATACACGCCTCTTCGTTATATTTATCAAATTTACGCTCAACAAGATATTCGAGTATGTGGAGATGACCATTTTGAGCCGCCCAAGCGGCAGTCCAAGACTCCCAAGGCGCTTTGACTTCTTCGCGTAAGTATTTGAGGCACTCGAGATGACCGTTTTTGGCAGCATTTGCACACGCCCCCTCATTGATAGGACACTCATTTGCAACGCAATACTTTACCATTTCCAGATTACCTCGATCTGCGGCCGAACTAATCGTCCATTCATTCCACTCGCACTTTTTCTCCACTCGCGCCCACTTGAGTAACTCGAGTTTATTCGTTTCAGCAACTCGATAGCAGAAAGAACTTTCGTCCCAGCTCCACGGCCACAACGATTTATTCTCCCACGCTACTTCCAAAGTCGATATCGACGACATCTCTCTCACTTTAAACCCCTTTGTCAAATCACCCGCGCGAGATGATCTCTTCACCAACTTTCTCGTCTCCGTATTCACCTCGTACAAGAATTTCACATCATTCGAATTCAATCTCGGAAGAATGTGTTGGAAACAAATATCGTCGTTCTTCACGATCAAATCCCACAAATCTCTCTCGCCCACCCGCCTTTTCTGCGCCCTCGTCCTCACCCCAAGAGTATACGCAGTAGCAGAAGAAGAAGACATGATGCTTTTGTATCGTTTTCTGCTCTTCTGATGAATCAAAGCTTTCTCTTCTTTAATAAACGCGAATTTAAATGCGATTTCTTTTTTTTTTTGAAGGAAAGTAAAAGCGACCGTTTCATCGAATTTTATCTTCGTTTCATCAGACACAAAAAGTCACCTTAAAACGGGATAAAGGATTCCACATCTTCATCATACTTAAGCTCATACTATTTATTAGTAGTAGTAGTATTAGTAGTAGTGTGATGATGATGATGATGCGAACAACGACGATCAGTCCTGTTTCGATCAGGAGTAGTTTTAGTCATAGGAGGAGGAGTAGGAGGAGGAGTCTCGCATCTTCATCATCAGCAGCATCATCATCAGCATCATATCATCAACAACAACAACAAAAAAGACTAATACAAAGAGTAAAATCAGCAGGCGATGGCATCGACGGAGTCATCTCGGACGACGATAAAATCATCGTTCGGTTTTGGCACCATTTTGGATCGAGCAAAAAATGCGCGGAGAAAAGGTCGTCGTCTAATGAATCGTCTCATTTGTTTAGAAATCCAACGTTACTCGAAGCCAAAGTGAGACGGTTGCACGCGTTTCTAGGGTACAACGTAGACATTCCAATGACCGTCTCGAACGTGCCGGAAATTTTAGAACTAGACGCAGAACTCGTGTGCAAACGGTTGATGTTTTTGTTTAAAGTCATACCGGAGTTTAACGGATCGAAAGTGAGCAAACACGCGTCGTTGTTGACGCTCGAGAAGGAGGAGGTGGAGAGACGCGTGCGAGCGGTGGTGCAGTTGGAGGAGAAGAAATGGGTAGGCGGTGGCGTGGACGTGGAGTACGCGAAAGAATGCGCGAAGGAGAGGATGGTGAGGAACCCGTCCGTGCTGTTGCTAGATTCGGTGACGGCGCAGTGTAACGCGGAGGAAAAGATTGTTCAGCATCGGTGAATTGATGAGATTAGGGGTTGCGTTGCGCGCGCGACGATGGTCATTTTTGTATTTGTAAATGTAGTAATTTATTAAGAATCGAACAGGCGTAACTTTCCAGTCACGCGATCTAACACTTCGTTCTCGCACGGTCCTATCGCCATGACCGTTTCTGTGCCGTACGCCACCTCCGTCCTTCCGGCGTCTTCGACGACAAAGTACGGGATGCGTTTCATGCTACAACTCGCTCTTAAATCCTCCAACATTTCCACATTCGCGATGGACAAACATACTTTCTTTTGCCCTTCCTCGATCCACGTTTTGAGATTTTTCTGAACGGTTGGGTGTGAGCGATACTCTTCGCTTATTAACCGTTGGAATAACCCAACCGCGGCGTGCGAACACTGCGCGGCGACTTTCCCGGAACTCATGTTCAAATCTTCGCGAACGAGCAACACCATTTTTTGCTCTTTCGCGTTCGCTTTCATCTTCGGTTCTATTTTGTTCCCTTTGGAGTCAAACGTGAAATCTGGATCCGCGTCGTCCGGAAGTTCCGTGATTTTCGCTCTCGTTTGTAACAATGGTTTCTTCTTTCTCTTCTTCTTCTTCTCTTCTTCTTCCTTCTTCTTCGTCTCCGCTTCGTCTGCGTTTTGCCAAAACCTTAAGCCATACCCCAAAACAAATCCAAACGCAATAAACCGTACTCTTCGTCCAAAAAACAAACCAACGACGCCGTTATTGTATCGAATCTTATTCAGAAATGTCATCTTCGTTCGATACTTTGGTTTATGTTTCACTCTCGTCTCCTTTAACTGGTTTGGTTTTTCTTTCTTGTTTCCCAACGGCGACGCCGCAGTTTGGATGCGTTCTTTTGTGATTTGGTCCACGTTTGATTGAGACACCATCTCTTTCTTCTTCTTTTGCTTTTATTATGTGCTATATAAAAATATATGTTATGCTTTTCTTTGCGATGCGCGTGATGACGATGACGATGCTGTGTGTTGTTCTTGTCGCGTGTGTGCGCGTGCGTGAGTTGTGAGTGAGTTGTTTCATTACAAAGACAGAAATTCTCCCCCTGGCTTATTCGCTAGTGCCAGCGACGTGTGTGCTTTTTCAAACTATCAGATCGACTAAAGCGCTTCTCGCAGACGGCACATGCGTACGGCTTCTCGTTCGTGTGAATACGCTTGTGGATTTTCAAAGCACTAGATTGACGAAAAGCTTCATCGCACACATCACACTCGTACGGCTTCTCGTTCGTGTGAATACGCATGTGCTTTTGCAAATTACCAGAATCACGAAAAGCTTTATCACAAACATCACATTCATACGGCTTCTCGTTCGTGTGAATACGCATGTGGGTTTTCAAACTACTAGATTGAGTGAAACGCTTCTCGCAAACATCACACTCGTACGGTTTCTCGTTCGTGTGAATACGCATGTGGACTTTCAAATTACTAGATGTAAGAAAACGCTTCTCGCACACATCGCATTCGTACGGTTTCTCTTTCGTGTGCGTACGCATGTGGGTTTGAAAACTAGATTGAGTGAAACGCTTCTCGCACACATCGCATTCGTACGGCTTCTCGTTCGTGTGAATACGCACGTGTTCTTTCAAAGCATTAGATTGACGAAAAGCTTTATCGCACACATCACACTCGTACGGTTTCTCGTTCGTGTGAATACGCATGTGGGTTTTCAAACTACTAGATGTAGTAAAACGCTCCTCGCAAACATCACATTCATACGGTTTCTCTTTCGTGTGCGTACGAATGTGTGTAGCCAAATGTGATGGTGTAGTACACATTCTCCCGCAAACACCGCACTCGTGTTGCCCTCTCTTTCTCTTCGCCGCTTTCTTCGTCGCAGTCGTCATTTCTTTTCGTATAATCTCATCTTGTATCTCGACTTCCCCAACGACTTCATCAACATCTTCATCCACAACAGGAGGAGGAATCTTCAAACACAACACCTTTGGTTCTTCTTTCTCTTCCTTCAAAACCGTCCTCGCATTTTCCGCTCTTTTCGGATGTGGATTTTTCCTTCGTCCTCCCATTATTACTTTTAGTATTATCTTTAGAAGAAGAGTTAATAAACGAGTTTTTATGCGTGAGACGAATAATGAAGGAATTTCTAATTTTTTTACAATTGTCTGTTCTAGAAAAAGAACTCTCTCTCCTGCTCTCTCAGATCTAATAGAGACTAATAGTATTATTCAAAGACATTCTCGCGATCGATTTCGGTGACGTTCGCATTCTCCACTCCACCGTTTGTATTAGCTCCACCAGAAGTTTTCAAATCTTGGTCGTCCGCGGAGGCGAAATCGAGAAAGTGCGTCGGTCGGTGACTCTCGTGGTAATACTCCTTTGGATTGGCCAACTTTAACGCGTATTTCATACTCGCCGAATGTTTCACGCCCATGAAGTTGTAATTCCAAGGTTGGCCATCTGGGACCATGTAATAGCCGTAAAAACGATCGGATAAAAGCATTTGGACTTTTTCGTAGTGCGAAGGATGGTAGCCTTGCGGGTTGCCGACGTTTTGGTCTTTTTGTTGTCTTCCCCACTCGTAGCCTTTTGGAGTGAGTTTGTACGCCGTCAACGAACACGAACCGGGAGTGAAGGAACACGTGACCACGATGGCTTTTTCGCCGTCCCAGGAGGAGTTCTTCTCCAAGATTTGCGCGTGTTTGGCGCAATCCTGCGGCGGCAAGTGTGGCGTTTCGTTCGGTTGCGTGTGTATCCACCCTAACGGTTCCAAATCTCTCAAATACTCGTGATCGGGTGACTGCGTAGGTAAATGCGTCGTCGCGTGATTGCCCCACTGCGGCGGTATAACCACGCAACGAATTTCCTTCACGTTCGGGTTGTCCGGAGGAGAGACGCCGTATAAGTAGCCGCTGATTTGCGTGCGCAAATCCGCAATGGTGATGAACTTCTTCAAAACGTTCTTCGGGACGACGTACGTGTACCCAGTCTCTTTGATGTCTTCCGAGTTGACGTAAATATGGTTCACGCGCAAGTGTAAATTCGACGCTGAAATCGCGCGAACTCTCCAATCGGTTTTCGAACCAAACGTAGATTGCTCGTACGGAGACGTCGTTGTAACAATCAACTCGTCCCCGTGCACGTTGGTCGTTTTCGTCGTCACCGCTTGCAACTGCGCCGCGTCCTCGTTCGCAGCTTGCTTCTCAATCTCCGCGATTTGTTGGCGTTGCAACGAAGGCGGGGTGATTTCGGCGCCCAAGATGATGTCGCGGATTTCCGATTGCGTCAACGCGGAGACGTTGACGTTGTTCTTCTTCGCGTAATCGCCCAAGATTAAGTCTTTGAGAGCGATTTCCACTTTAATCCACTGTTCGTCCGTCAAATCTGGCCACACGTGGTGCGGCTGCGTGATGATCGTTTTGTCCGGCTTCAACAACATCTTAGTCTTGTCGTTGTTCACGTGCAACGCTCTCAAGATTAATATCAATCGAGAGAACGCGGTGTACGAACTGATAGATTTCAACCAATCGTCGTAGATGTTGAATAAAACCATCTGCGGCTCGGTCGCTTTCAAAATCAAATCGCCAAATTTTTCGATTTTCATGCACGCTTGAAACGGCATTTGCAACTCGCTTCCTTTGATGACAATGTTCGGAAAATCTAACAAGTGCACTTCCAGAGGATCTAACATGCCTTTTCTGGTCACGATGATTTGTTTCGGTTGCTCTTCGACCGGTAGAGATCGAACTAATGCCGCAACTTCCTCCGCGGTTTTCCATTTAGCCAACTGCCCTAAACGCTTCTGACCGGCCCACACGGACGTGTGAATGACTTTCAAAAAGAGTTGACCTGTTCTCGGGTTGAAGATAAATATGGCACCGTTGATTGGTTTCGTCGTCAAGTTCCCTTCAAACGTCTTATGAATCGTGACTCGGTAGACGTTCGTATCGTCGATGAACCAAATGCATTGATTTGAAAACAACTCGCCGTAATTCTGAGAGTTCAAATACGGCTCCGTCGGTTCCGAGGAATACAACTGTAAGCCTTTTCTTACGCGCTCGCGGAGCACATACAACGCCGGATTCGCCTTCATGATCTTCGCCATTGCTTGTTGAATCAATGGTTTTGATCCCGGAAACCAGTTACCATACGCAGCGTGTAAGTTATACGCCAAATCGACGCCAATCATCACGCCCGTAGGTGACGGGTAAATGGACATGTTGTCCGTCGTGTAATCGAGAAACTTCGCGCGGGTGTATCGTTCGATATCGTGAGAATCAAAGTCGCCCCACCTCAACTGGACGTCCAACCAAAACTTATTCGACGACTTTTGATCAAACTGGTCGTTCACGTCGCCCATTAAGGACGGTTTGGAGATTTGCCACTTATACGACGCAAAGAGTAAAATGTCCGCGCACGACGAATTCATTTTGTACGACTTTCTCGGATGGATCGTTTCTTTTTGCACGGTTTCAATCTCTAAAGCGTCCAACTCTTGATCGAACACTTGACATAGGTCCATGACCAACGATTCATGTATCTTCTGCCACAAGTGCGCTCGGAAGATCTGAACCAAAGAAATTTTTAAAGTTGGAATTTTGCCGTGCATGAAAATTCCAGTCAAATCCAACTGCACTTGGAATCCGACGTAGACGTTCGCTCGGTTAATCGTCGGAGACCACCACAATGTGAAACGACGGTTTGGAATTTGGTTCAAACCAGACCTTTGTGCGTTGGTGAGCTTCTTGAACTTCATCGAGTCTTCGAAACCAGACGCTTTTTCCCAAAATAGACCTTCCCATGTCGGGAAATATGTGCCTTTGAACAGCGTGTGTTCCAAAATACCTTCTACGCCGCCCAAGGCTTGAATGACATCCGTGCGATAATTGTTCAAGTTCCACAGTTTGCCGTCGTGTCTTTGATGCGTCCACCAGAACTGGTTAATCTTCATCAAATGGTTCTCTTTAAAGTGCGCGCGAACTCGCCACCCTTTATCGTACGCTAACGTGTGCCGATCTTTTTGAAACAACGTATTGATTCTCGGAATGCCGCGATCCCAAGAGTCTTCTAAATCTTCCAGCGTCAATCTTCGATTTTGCGCTTGAGCTTCTTGCCTCTTCAACGCGTATTCAGCCCAAACGCGTTGCGAATCCGTAAATTCAGCTTCCCAAGGTTGCAGATATCTGTAGAGGTTCGGAATCAACTGATCTTCCTCGTGCGACATGCCCGAACGGAAGTGCGTGACGCCTGAATCGGTTTGGACAGAATATCGTAAATCCGATTGCGGGATCAAAATGTGACCCATAGAGAGCATTCCTAACCCACCAATCTCTTTAGGTGAATAGAAGACGACCGGGGGAAACCTCGAAGGCATCTTCGAGTTCAAGCCAATCTTGATTCGAGTTTGAATTTTGTTCTCGCATTTGACCAATAAGTCCAAAAGTTCTTGCGTATGCACCACAGCTTCTCGATAGTACGTCATCAACGAAATCAACGCCGTGTTCCATTTATTCGCAATCTTGGAGAACGTCGTCGCCCCGGAGGACATCAAGACTTGTCGAATTCTGTTCTCGAACGCTTTCAAACCTTCGTCGTCGACTCGCAAAAACGCTTGCGCTGTTCTTTCCTTCGTCTCCTCGTTTTGCAAGTTCCACACGCCATCTTTTTGTGCAAAATACTCGGTTTGCATGCGAATCTTTGGCATTAATCTCACTTCGAATCCGCACATGTTAAACAGTAAGTTCGGATTGTCTTTTGAAAACACAGAGCAGAACCCGTTGTCCCACTCCAACGTCGTCAACGATCGCGGCAAACGATTCTTCATGTCCCAAAACACCGCTCGTCCCAAGTTTACGTCGTGCTTCATCAAGCGCATCCTCGAGTCTCTCGGCCAACACTTTTTGTTGTTATATCCTACCATGTTCTCGTTGTTCGGATCGGGATGTTCGGTGAGATATCTTTGAATCAAGTCCTTCGCCTCTTCCGCGGTGAAGCGGAACAAGATGTGAAGCTTATCGATGTATCGAGAGTATAAACGAATCGGATGTCTGGTCTCCGTTCGAACGTCTCGGTAACTAATAAACTCGTTCGGCATTTGCGGTGGACCAGCAATTTCCGACGCTCGAGTCAAACCTAAAACCAACAAATCTAAAACCAGACCATAATACTGCGTCAAAAACGAGGCAAACTGTAACCCGCGAATCATCCCGTAAGAGTTCGTATGCGACATGTCTTTATACGCAATGATTACGTTATTCTTCGCGGTGCAGTAATCGGCAATATTATGATCGACAATCAATCGCAACAAGCGGTTCAACATGGTCAAATCGACTTTTTCGAACATTCGTTCAAATTTCGTTTGCAACATCACGACGCATTCGCCTTCGCTCGTGTCCCAGATATCGGTCAAGTTGTTGATGCCTTGACACCACTTATACACCAACAAAGGAGGCGGCTCTGTATCAGATGGTTTAATCCAGTTCGGGAACAAGTGCCTCTTATCGGACTCGTACCAAATGTACTGATCCAGATACGCATCCGTGATCTTCTCCAAAGGTTCAATCGCGTACACCGGAATCAAGTGCGAATACATGTCCATAAACTCCATGTTGCACTCTTTAAACGCTCTTTGTGTTAGCAAATGTCGTTTAATTCTCGATAAAGCTTCATGCGGGTTATCGAACGCTTGCTCGATTAAACCCAACTCTTCCCTCTCTTGTTGATTCAAACGAACGGCTAAGGAATAATTTTCCTTCAATCGTTCGAGAGCTAAAATCAACAACTTGCGATCGTGTTTATACGACAACGGAGGGAACGGGATCGGCGAGAACTTTCGGGATTCCAACCAGTGCACGGTGGTGGTGTAAATCCCCGCCACGGCTTCTTCTGGCGTCACGTATGGTCCATCCTTCAAGTAATTGTGTTGACGTTCGTGCTCTGCTTTTAACCACAAGCGGGTCAATCGGCCTAAATTTTTCCTACAGACGGTTTTGTCCACCGTCGCGCCGCGGCGAATCCGTTCGCGATTATAATGCGCAACGTTCGTCCACCAATCGGCTTTAGACTTCACGTATCGTAAAATCATGTTTTCGATCGGAACTGGCATGCCCGGGACTTTCCAGGGAATGTTCGCTTTGAAACTTCGCCAGGCTTCGGAAAGATGCGCTAAAATCGTTCTCGCTTTGTTCTGCTTCACGCCTTCCGGCATGCTATCGAGAATGTCGTGCATGACAGCTGCTCGTAACTCTAGATCAAAATGAGACTCAATTCTTTGTTTCGTGACAGTTTTCGCGATGCCTTTGGCATTTCTACCTTCGAACTGTCTAGCTAACAAGTTACCCAACCATCGTTCGAGAAGCGGGACGATGCCGCGTAAAAAGAAAATCCAGACCCGCCACATGGGCGCCCAGAAACCAACGCCTGGGCCTTTCCCGACCGGTCCGGTGTTGAAACGATAGTATATCAGGTGCTTTAAATCCTTGCACGTTCTTATTTGGCGCATCAGACGATATTTGTATCGGTACATCCCAGTCAACTGTCCAACGTGCGAGAAAATGTATTGCAAACCATCCGCCAATTGAAACGCGTCCACGTTACCTAATCGATACTGGACGTTCGCGTCTACGGTAAGCTTCGTCAAACGTAAAATCTCGCGCATTAAGTGGAACGCGTTCCCGAATCGAGACTTCTTACGTTCTTTTGTCGTCAACGTCTTCACCGGTTTCAAGTTGAAGTTATAATCCAAGTGCAAATAGTTCAAGTTCTTGCGATGGATCAACAAGTTCAACATGTTGTAGCCTTGTCTGCAGACTTGCAAACCGGCTTCGACCCAATCTAACTCGGTGCACTGGAAAAACTTTGTCTTTTTCAAAGCTTTGAACAGAGATTTACGTTTCACTTGCCTCGGTGGTTTCTTGTGTAATTGGTTCATGACGTATGTCTTGAGCAACTTTTGATAGGAAACGCGCACTTTGACCGGGTATCCACTCGGGCAATGCTCGTGAAACCAAGTGTTGACGAGCGGAACGTCGATGCACGATCGCGTGTATCCCGAACGCAAGTTAAACGGCCGAGGTGCGAACAATAACGCGATACCGTTCGTCGTGTTTTCCGTGTACAAATCGTAATCTTTCAACAACGGCTCGACTTCCTCGGGCAAGGCGAAATCGTCGTCTTCGCTCCAATCCTCTTCTTCTTCTTCTTCTTCTTTCTTCTTTTCGCTGCTACTACTTTTATAAAACGCGATTGGATGAATCAAAGGATCGAAATAATATGCCGGCAAATCTGGATCTTCGGTTTTGATGTACATCACCATCGGTGAATGGTACGTCGCCAAATCTACCCTACGCGGTCGGTTGTTGTGGTACAAGTACGGAAACGCAACTTTATACTCCGTTCGAATCGCCGATCTAATGATTAACTTGTTAATATCGTTAAACTCGTTCCAGTCTTCGTCCGCCGCGTCGCTATCTTTGAATAACGGTTCAAACTTTGGACCTCCCGGGATGGCCATCCCTAACGCTTTCGCCGTGAAGAAGGATTTGTGATCGAACAAGTAAAAATAATTTTTGTCCGTCAAGTCGCTCAATAACTGACCGGCTAAACGATACAGCGTCGCCATTTCCGGTAAAGGCAACCGCCATTTTTTGTAGGAACTCCCGTTGACGAAATCCAAGTCCCATCGCAACGGTTTTTGGTCGTAAAACCATTCGCACACGTGTCGATCTTCGTCGTCTTCGTCCAACTCTAAATTGATCGCCTCCAACGGGTCCACGTCCAACAAGTTATCCTGGTAATCTAAAGGCGGTTCTTCGTCGTCAAACGGCGGGAATCGCATGCGTTTAAAATGTCGTCGGTCTCTCTTTTCCCTTCTCATGGCAATCCACATGGTCCCCCACTGCGCGATGTAAATAGGTTCAATCACCCTCGGCGTTTCGTTGACGAAAGTAATCGCGCCGGTGATGTGGTAAATCACCTCGCAATGTCTCACTTGTTCCCACGGCATGGGCATATTTTCCAACAACTTATACACCGCGTGCGGGATAAACTTCAAAGCGCCTAAATATACTCTCTTATCCGACCGAAACTTTCTCGAAGACATGTCGCCGTGGTCTTTCAAGATTTTCCTTACGTGTTCCGGCGGCATCTGTTCTTTCTCCGGTTCCGTGTACCCAAACTTCCTCTTGTCCGAGTACCGTTTCGCGTTCAGGTTTTGCCATTTCCGAGCTGTGTTTATGAGAATGCACGTAACATGATGAGGTCAGTTTTGACGACGATTGATGATGATGTCGATCATTCGCTCGATGATAAAAACACGACGAAAACAAAAGTTTAGAGAGAGAGATGAAAAAACAAATTTTTCTCTTCTTCTTCTTCTTCTTTGTCTGTCGTTTTACGTTTTACGTCGATCGACACCCGACAACGAAAGAAGATTCTTTCTTCTTCTTCTTCTTCTCTCTTTCTTCCGTGTACACATGAGAGGACTTTTACCAGAAGAAGAAGTCAAGAAGACAAACAGAAGAAGATGCTTTTCGCGCGAAGCCGTCTTAACGTGTTATTCTCAAAGTTCGTTCGAGCTCAGAAGCGCGTTCGAATTTCGTTTCGCCCAAAAGTGTTGTCCGTTGTTTTCGCTCTCAAGAAAGATCGCCGCCTTTCCTTTCGTCGGTCGTCGAATGTGAAGCGAGAGAAAAAGAGTGAAGCGAGAGAAAAAGAAGTATACATATGCGCGCGTCGTGAAAAAATAAGAATATGTGCAATCGTACCTCTCTCGGCGATGATCTCGTCGTCGTCGTCTGAATCAACGTCCATCGTGGCCGTCACTATGTGATGAGAGAGTAGTAATAGGTGTGACAGTCCTCCTCTTCGTCTCTCTCTTCTCTTCTGCCGAAGAACGTTTTTTGCGTCGTCCAGTTTCTCTTTTTGGGTGTTTAGGGTATCAAAATTCGTTTGGGAATTTTTCTCTTCTTTTCTCTCTTGCCTTTTTATTCAGTTGTTTTCTGTCATTCGTTATAATAAACACACACAGACGCACAGAAGATAGAATGAGACGACGTTTTCAATCCTTTCCCTCCTTCACTGCTTTTAAAAAAACTGCTCTCTTTCTCTTCTTTTTCGTCTTCTTCTTCGCGTCCTCTTTTTCCTCCTTAAACTCGGTGGAAGCAGCAGCATCCTCAAAAAAAGCATCCTCAAAAGGAGAAGAAAAAGTGCTCTTTGGACGCCATAAAAAATGGTCGAAACCGTGCGTGGCGTGCACGAGGGAGAAAGGCGCCTGGTGCGATAACGGGAGAGATGGATTCAGAGGGTGCATTGAAAAGCCAAACTTTTTGAACACGCTGATGTGTAAACGCGTCGTCCGGTGCAAGAAAGGGTGCACGCCTCTCAGGGACATGATGGAAAGTTTTTGCAAGAAACACGATGGCATTTGTAGCAAATACGACCTGGTGAAACGAGCGCTGATTGGCGGCGATAAAAAGAAGAAGTAATATATAGAAGGAGTTGAGAAAAGAGCAGAAGAAAGAGAGAGAGACTCAAGAGAGACTCGTTAATATTGATATATAATATAATATTCGTTATCTTTACTACACGTTGTGGTACATTCGACACGACGCGTTTGTTTTATTAAAAATTTCGTACTCTTTCTTATGTGTTTCTCGCTCGCTCGCTCGCTTTTTTGCTCTCGCCGCTTTCATCTCAACGATGATAATAAGTCTCTCGATTAATCGTCATAATAGCATAAAGAAGGATTACGGCACAACGCACGGCTTGATGTCCCAGATTTCCTTGGCGTATTGGTCGATGGTTCTGTCCGAGTTGAACTTACCCGAGGTCGCCGTGGACAAGATGGAAGACTCGGTCCAGCCCTCTTGGTTTCTGTAAGCCTCGTCAACCTCATCTTGGCACTCGATGTAAGATTGGAAATCCTTACCGACACCAAGAAGTAATCGCCTTGGCCGAAACCAGAGTTACCTTCCAAAGAACCCAAGAGTTCTTCGAATTCGCCCTTTTTACCGAACGCGCCCGATCGGACGTACTCGATGGTATCCAAGAAGGTCTTCGGCGCTACGAATTTCCCGGCGGCTCTTTCCTCTCTCGCCGGTTCGACTTCGTCTTCGGTGATACCGAACAAAAAAAAGTGATCGTCGCCGACGCACTCACGGATTTCGACGTTCGCACCGTCCAAAGTACCGATGATCAAGCAGCCGTTCATTTGAAACTTCATGTTCGAGGTACCCGAAGCTTCCGTACCGGCGGTGGAGATGTGTTGGGACAACTCCGAGGCCGGGATCAAGGTTTCCGCGACGGAAACGTTGTAATCCGGGACGAAGACAACCTTCATCAAGTCCCCGATTTCCGGATCGTTGTTGACGACTTCCCCGACCGCGGTGACCAAACGAACGATTCTCTTCGCTTGGATGTACGTGGCGTACGCTTTGCCGCCAAAGACACACACTCTCGGAACAACCTTCGCTCTTTCCTCCTTGGACATAGCTTTGATTTGTCTGTATCTGTAGATGATGCCGAGAATGTTCAACAATTGTCTCTTGTATTCGTGGATTCTCTTGACTTGGATGTCAAACATGGCGTTGATCGGGACGTCGATACCGGTAGTCTTCTTGATGTAGTCTTTGCAAATCTGTTTGCGCGCGAGCTTGGCCTCCTTCCACTCTTTTTGCAATTCAGGGTTCTTCGCGTTGTCCATCAACTTACGCAAAACTTCGGTGTCCGTGATCCAGGCGTCGGTGTTTCCGACCCATTTCGTGATGACTTTGCTCAACTCCGGGTTGCAAAAGGCCAACCATCTTCTCGGCGTGACGCCGTTGGTTTTGTTTTGGAACTTGTAGCCGTAGATTTCCGCAAACTCTTTGAACGTGAACGCTTTGACAATATCGGAGTGAATTTGCGCAACGCCGTTGATGGACAAACCGGCGATGCAGCACAAGTTGGCCATTCTGACCGTCGCCGGCGGCGCTTCGGCTTTTTCCATGGTATCGCCCATCTTTGGTCCGCCGACGGAATCCGCGTAGACGTTTTCCAAAATCGTCGTCGCTTTTAAGAACGCGGCCATTTCCTTGTCATCCCCTTTCTTGCCCTTGAACGCTTCCTTGACATCGTTCATGAACTTTTGATCAATTTGCCTAATGATTTGCATGTGTCTCGGGAGCAATTCTTCCATCAAGTCCAACGGCCACTTCTCCAACGCTTCCGGCATGACCGTATGGTTAGTGTACGCAACGGTTTTCTTCGTTATCTCCCACGACTTTTCCCAAGTTAAACCTTCCTCGTCGATCAACAAGCGCATCAATTCCGGCGCAGCTAACGTCGGGTGAGTGTCGTTCATTTGTACGCACACTTTTTCCGGCAACTTTTCCCAATCCGTGTTACCTCGCTCTTTCCATCTCGCCAAGATGTCTTGCACCGACGCCGAGCACAACATGTATTGCTGCGACAAACGCAAGGCTTTGCCTTCCTTGGTGGCATCGCCCGGGTATAACACCGCCATCATTTGTTGCGCCAAGTTGGTCGGCCCCATGGCCGCCTTGTAGTCGGAGTCGTTAAACGCGGTCAAGTTGAAGTCCTTGACGATAGGTTGCGCGTCCCACAAACGCAAAGAGATGCAGTTCTTCGTGTTGTAACCTGGAATCGGGGTATCGTACGCGACCGCGGCAACTTGCTGCCCCGGAACCCATTTAGAGTCGCCTTCGATTTTCCCGTAGAAAGAAATCGGGTAGGAGATTTGCGGTCTCGGGATTTCCCACGGGTTGCCTCTGACCAACCAGTCGTCCGCGTATTCCTTTTGTTGCCCGGTCGTTTGATCGATCCCTTGCTTGAACAAGCCGTACTTGTATCGCATGCCGTAACCCCAGGCTGGCAAGGACAAAGTCGCGATGGAATCCAAAAAGCACGCGGCTAATCGACCCAAACCGCCGTTACCGAGACCCATGTTCTTTTCCTCCTCGGCCAAAGATTCCAAGGAGTAACCCAACGATCTCAAGGCGTCGGAGTACTCACCGGTCAGCTTCATGTTCCCGATGGCGTTCGTCAACGCTCTGCCTTGCAAAAATTCCATGGAAATGTAGTACGCTTGCTTCGGGTTTTCCTTGTGGAAGTGCTCGTACGTATCGTTCCATCTTTCGACGAGCTGTTCTCGAGCGGCTTGCGCCGTCGCTTGGTACATGTCCTCGTTGTCGAAATAGGTCGGAATGGCTGGGATAGTCCCCGTTGCAATTTGCCTTTGGATGGACTTTTTAATCCCATCCGCGTCTTTCGGGATAACGATGGCTTTTTCAGCTTCTTCGAAAACCGAGGCGGCGTTGATTTTTTGTTCTGTTTTTGTCGTTTCGTTGGTTTTGAGAAGAAGAGTTTTTATTTGATTTTTGAACGATGATTGATGTGAGAGAGAGAGAGAAGAAGAGGTGAGTAAACAACATCTACGCGACGATCCGCATTGTTGCCGATGAGTGCGAATCATCACCGATCGAGGATGATGTTCCAATGCTCGTCGCCGTTTACGTCGTCTTTTCCGCCGCGTTTTTGGAAAGATGTTTTAATCTCGATCGGTTATAAATACGGAAAAATGGCGCCGACAGACAAAAACAGATGAGAGAAGAAGAAAAGAGCCGCTGCTGCTGACGATCATCCCGATCGGATCGGCCCGCATCATTCCTTTCGTCGTACTCTGCATGAACCGATCGTTTTATCGATCTTTGTTCATCGTTATCGTTTCATCGTCCTCATCGAAAGAGGAAAAGAGAAAGAAACACAACCATTTTTGAAAACGACGAGTTGAGATGAGATGGATTACGACGCGAGACGACGAAAACGAAAACAATAACGAACCTTTTTTCATCCCCATCGCGCGGACTTTCACCGTCGATGATCTGTTCGAAGATCGAGAAGATTTGGAGACATTCTTCGAGATGATCGATGGTGATGATCGAACCGCGTTAAAAGAAGAAGCGAACATGATGAGTGATGTTGCGTAGTTTTTGTGGTGTTGGGGAAAAACGTTTGTTGTTGGTCTCTCTTTTGTGTGTGTCTGTGTGGTCTCTTTTTCATGCACTTTTTGACAGTTTGGAGTGAAAAAAAGCGGTTTTGGCTTAAAAAAATCCTCAAAGCCTTTCATCGTTCACACTTTTTAAACTCTCTTTCACCATTCTCCTCTTTGTCGTCAGTTTTTGTTGGTTTTTGTGAAAAATTCAAAAAAAGCAAAAGCAGACAAGAGAACTCTCATCAAAACTCTCTCTGCTTCATATCGTCAACACACCATCAACAACTTCAAAATCATCATCATCACAACAGAACGCTCTTATAATACAGAGAAAGAGAGGGAGTAAAACGACACCACATCATCATCAGAACAACAATTTCAATTTCAATTTCAACAACAACAACAACTCTTATTGATAGTATTATAACTCATCATCATAAATAATACTAAAAAATGAATTCACCCGCGAGAAAGATTTTAAAAAAGCGAACGCAAGAACTGGGAAACATTTCAAACCAATCGGACTTGCATCGGTTTCGCAAGGATTTACTCAAAAAGCTCGAGATGAAAACGGTGATTAAAGAAAACCACGAGAGAGCGATCGAGGAGATGCGATTTAACTTTACCACGAGCTTCAACTCGAAATGTTCGAACTTATTCGCCTCGGTCGGCGCGGACATGCTCACGGTGTACGACGACAATCACTTCGGGGATCACGTGGCGTTGGTGTGTCAGTTTAAAAATACAGAAAATCTAAAGGCGAAGACGAAAGGAGGACCGTTGTATTGTTTATCTTGGGTGGACGCGAAAAGAAGCGAACACGAACAAGGCGACGCCTTGATTGCAGTCGCAGGAGAGGATATGGTGGTTTCTATCGTTTCCGTGAGTGAATCCGCAGTCGTGCAGATTTTGCGAGGCGGACACGCGAAAGCGCCGATAACCGGTCTGGCGACGAACAAAAACTTGAGCGATATCGTCGTGTCTTTGTCGGAAGAGGAGCAAAAAATATGCATGTGGAGTTTAAAGGAAAACAGAGTGATTGCTGAAATTATAAACGTTGGGATTGGGTGTAAAACGATGACGTTGTTGGAAGACGGGAGTTTGGTGTGCGGCTTTAAAACCGGGTCCATCGGGAAGAGATTTACGAACTTTATCTCCCTCGTTTCTTCCGTCGTCGCAAATAATGATACTACTACTACTACTGCTACTACTTATCCGAAGAAGATGAGTTTGTTTCCGTGGACGCATCGAAAGATTCGAAATGTTACGCGACGGTGAATTTTGGGTTTGGCCAAGCATCCGCGAAATCCAAATCCATCGGCATCGATTGCATCCAAAGCTTCGAGGGAGATATCGAAGAAGGAGAAGATAACAAGAAGAAGAAACAGAAGAAAACGACGACGGATAACAACAACAACAACAACACGAAGAAGAAGAAAGAAGATAGCATCATCAACGCACCGAAAAGAAGGCAGATTCTCGTCGCGAAAAGCGCCTCCTCGGAGGTTTCCGTGGTTGATTTTTCCGATGGATTTGACCAAGCGAAGATTGAAACCACGTTTCGCGTGGAAGACGCAATCGCGTGGAAGACGCAAAATCCAACGCTCCCGCGCCGACGTCGAAAACGAACGGGAAAAGAACCGTATCGTTTGGTTTATCCCACGATGGCGCGTTCCTCGCCTGTGGTAACGGTACCAGAGATGGTATCGTCTACGTCTACGATTTAAACGCGAAGAAAAATGGAAACGACGGTCTTAGCGACGACGCCGCTCAACCTTCTTCGCCTTTACTCGCGGCGAAACTCCTCCCTCACGAGCGTCACTCGGGCACCATGCTCGACGTCATTCGCTCGTGCGCGATCGCCAAAGACTGTCGACACGTGTTAGGCACTACCGACGCGAACGACGGTACCAACAGAGCCGGGATTG
>Ga0206124_10000461_pt1 | contig 32528 bp, 17 predicted proteins | sample Helgoland_Spring_3_FD_148671 | JGI IMG/M metagenome (GOLD analysis project Ga0206124, IMG submission 148671) | Pelagic subsurface seawater microbial communities from Kabeltonne, Helgoland, North Sea - Helgoland_Spring_Bloom_20160321_2 | ecosystem: Environmental > Aquatic > Marine > Epipelagic ... | reverse complement strand
GGGGGTGTTCGTCTTGTTCACGTTGGACGACACTCGCACCACCAAAACCACCACCGCCGGCGTTCATTTGTCGCGCAAAGCGTCCAAAGTCTGACGATAGTTTCCCTCACTTTTTGTTCCCCAAATCTCTCGCAACAGAGAGATGTCTTCGCTCTGTTCTTCTTTATCTGTCCTCGTCTTCTCCTCTCACTCGAAGGCGACTGTGAAAACGAGAGCGAAGAGCGGACGACACGCGTCGTCGTCGTCCTCTTTGTGTGCCTCTTTGTCGACGAGAACATCTTCGAGTGCACGTGGCAACGATTCAGACGACGACGAGAGGAAAACGACGACGAAAACCAGACGAGGAGGACAAAAGACGCGTACGACTGCGACTGCGATGAGTGCGAGTAAAACGACGACGTCTCGACGGGAACACGTGCTTTTATCGGAGTTTTTGTTCCTCGGAATGATTTGGAACGGAAGAAGAAGAGCGTTCGCGGACGAGATGACTTTAACGGAATACGTGGACGAAACGAACAACTTCCACCTCTCCTACCCTACCGAGTGGGTGTTAGAGAAGAAAGCGGGCGCGACGGCGCTGTTCAAAAACCCGTCCGTGAAATACGCATCGATAGGGGTCACGGTGACCCCGGTACGGATCGACTCTCTCAAAGAGTTTGGCAGTTTAGAGGACATCGGAGCAAAGCTCGTGGAGGCGGAATCAAAGAAGCAAACGACCGTGCCGGGCGGAACGTTTATGGAACGCCAAAGCGAACGCGAGTCGGTGGATACGAAGACGACGTTTTACGAGTACGAGTATAGGTTAATTACGACGCATGGGAATAAGAGGGTGTATAATTACGTCGGGGTGAGAGATAGAACGTTATTTATCGTGAACGCGCAAGCGTACGAGATCGAAGAGGGAGGCGAGAGCGAAGCGGATGAGAAGACGAGAGCGTTGTATCGAGAGGTTGGTCGATCGTTCGATGTTTTGAAGTAGAAAGAGAGCTAAAATGAGTTCTACTGATGTTGTTTACTGTTTTGAATGCTACTATCATCTATCGATACTACGCGTACTAAAAATCACGGTTCCGATGCCGCTTCGAACATTTGGCCGTTGTATTTCCACCAGTTCCCATCTTCCGTTTTGTACACATTCGCTTTGCAGTGCCAGTGCATTTTTGAAGCTTCGCCGTAGTATAAACCAGTCGATTTATCGTACGCGAATCCATCGGGAGCAATTGTCGATTTTAACGCTTCCAAACACATCTTTTCAATATCAATTCTCTCGCCACCACCTGCGCCGATGCTTCTTCCGTGGGATTCCAGACAACGTTTAAGCTCTTTGATTGAAAACGTTTTCGGATCAACAACACTTGCTGCTACCGCTGCTGATTCTGTTTCCGCGGACCCTTTCTTCGCACTCTTTCTCACACCTTCGTCGTCGTCGTCGTCGTCGTCGGAATCTGCGAACATGTCGTCTTCGGCGTCTTCGTATGTCGTTTTTGCCTCCAACTTCAAGACCAGATTCGCCGATTTTTCCAACATTTGCTTCTCGATGGTGTACGCGCCGTACTCTCCAGCCGCGACTAATCTCGACGCAATCGCCGTGATTTCGTCAAATATCTTCTTATTCTCGCCTTCTAATTTCACACTCTTTCCTCTTTCTTTTTCTTGTTGCTTCGTCTTCCCGTTCTTCATTGATTTTTGTTTCGACACGTACTTATTCTTACTGTTTGTATTCCCCGGTCCTCCGCTCCCGCCGCCGACGCGTTTAATCGCCCTCAGCGCCGTCTCCGTCGATCCTTCCAGCAACTCCGCCAACTGTCTCTTCAATTTTGCCACTCCCTCCTCGGTCTGATCGTATTTCATCTCCTCGTCTTCCTCCGCCGCCTTCTCCGCCTCCATCAACCTTTGCGACGACGGTTTCACCGTCTTGAACTTTTCGTACTCCTCTTTCGTCGTCTCGTCGATCCAACTGTCCTCCGCCAATTTCTTCTCCTTCTTGTATTCCACGTAATTTCCCGTCTCTTGGTCGAAATATCCTTCCTGTTCTTCTTTGGACATGTCAAACCGGTCCATTTTCGCTTCCTCCTCTTCCTCCTCCTCCTCGTCTTCTTCTCGAGAGTTCTCCTCCTTTTCCTCCTCCTCCTCCTCGTTAAAGTCATCCGCTTTCCCAAGAAGCGTTCGCGCTCGTTTCCTCGCTCGAGTCGCGTCCTCGATCGTTTCTTTCGATTTAATCGTCTCAATCATCGCCTCTTCTTCCGTTTCCTTCGCGTTCGCGCCATTCAAAGCGCCTTTGTCGTCGTCATCATCCTCGCCGTTGGGAAGTACCGTCGTTCGCTTCTTTTCTTTCAGTTTTGATTTCAATTTCAATTTCTCTTCTCGCATGGCTTCGCGGACCAGGAAATCGACATCGTTCTCGTTTCCTCCTTCCTTGGTGGTTTCGGTGACATCGCGATCGTTCTTTTCGTTCTCAAACTCGTCGTCGTCGGAATCCGAAGACGATGGTGATGTCGTCATCAGAAAGAACGTTTTCTTTTGGGGAAATCCGTCAGAGAATAAAAAGCTTTTAACACCAACGGTGTAAGCCTTCTCTGAGCGCCGGGAGGACGACCGCTCGAAAGAGAGAGAGAGAGAGAGACAGACTGCTGCTTTGAGAGACCCTACCCTAACCACCCAAAACGCATGCGCGCGGTGAAAGTCACGACGTCTTCGTCTTTGAAGTCTTTTCTCTTTCGCAGTCTCGGGAATCAGAAGAGGAGGAGTCGTCGTCATCCTCCTCTCTCGCCGTCGTCGAACGACATCAGCGCGACCGCGAATACCAGTCAAAGAAGACAAACGATGCGAGAAGAAGTGACAAAAAGAATGCCCGCGAGTGTGAAGAAAGAAAATCTGCCGGAAAAAGTCTGCGTGGTGTGCAACCGCCCGTTCACTTGGAGGAAGAAATGGGAGCGATGTTGGGACGAAGTCACAACCTGTTCGAAGAGTTGCAACGCGAAGAGGAAGCGAGAGAAGCAACAGCAGCGAGGAGGAGAGGAAAAGGAGGGAGAGCAGCAGCAAACGATGATTCAGACGACGAAAAGCGAAGAAGGGAATAAGTTGTGCGATAAATGCGGCAAATCGAGAGCGATGTTAATCCGATGTCAAATCGACAGCGGGAAGCGTTGGAATATGATATGCGTAGAAGGATGTTGGCGAAGCGTTTCCGGCGGAGTTACGGATGGCACCGCGGAATTTCCGCACTATAAGTACGGTGGCGTGTGGAAGAATCGGAGGAAAGTTTCGTTGGAGGAGAAGAGAAAGGCGCCGCCAGTTGTTGGGGCGGTGTTGGGTGAATAGAATTTAGCGCTTTTTAATAAGTAGAGATATCATCTCGTCCTAGTAGTTTACCGTCCTCGTTTACGTCCGGTTCATCGGGAGACCAATCGTCTGACTTCGTTCAGCTCGTCGATGGAGATGGATCCGTTGCTGTCGGCGTCGAAAATTCGAAACAGAATGTCCGTCATTTCCAAAAGTTTCTTATACTCGAATCGTTTCCCTTTGTTTTCTTTGTTGCACTCGCGGAAGAGTTCGATGAAGCGCTCTCGCGTGACTTCGCCGTTCTTCTCCTCTTTTATTTTGCGTTCGAACGAATCCGAACGTCTCAACACGCGAATAAAGTCTCGAAACTGTTCACGAGAGCAGCAGTTATCCTCGTCGGAGAGTGCTCGGGCAATTCCCAAGTAATCGTGAATTTTTGCGGCGTTCGATCGAGTGATGAGCGCGTAGCCTAAATCTCTCGAGGAGATCCACCCGTTGTTCTCTTCGTCGTAGTGGGAAAATTCCATGTCCACGAGCGTGTCGCCGATTTCGTTGAGAAACGCGCGAAACTCCCCAAGAGTTATTTTCCTCCCCAAATCGTATTTGCTCTCGTTGCTAGTGTTGCTATCGTCGCTATTGCTAGTATTGCCGCCTCTACCGAACCACCTTCCGATTTTGGATTTGTTCTTCTTCTTTTGAAAAAAATGATTGTAAATCCCGTTCCCGATGACGTCTAAATTCCCTTGATCGATGTTAACCCCGGTTCTGCTCATCAAAAAATCCGCCTTCGCGTTCTTACTACTACTTCGCATCCGTCGCATCATCATCGCAAACTCGTGCGCGTCCAACGCCCCGTTCCCATCCACGTCCGCTTTCAAAAACTCCTTCAAAATCTGTTCGTCCGAAAGTTTCATCAGCGTCGTGAAGAACACAAACTCTGGAAAGTTGATCATCCCGTCGTTGTTGGTATCGAAATACGCCGCGATCCGTTCTCCACCGACGAAACTCCTATTTTTCTTCGACTTCAACACGTTCGTTTCCGTCACGTCTTTCCCTTCGACCTCTTCTTCCGAGACCACTTCGCCTTCTAAACTCCCCGACCGGATGTTCGTCTTTTGGTACACCGGTATCGCCGATCGAATCAAATCTTCTTTCGTCATCATCGTTTCCCCTCTCGCGTTTTTCCCGGACGCGAAATACGCGAACACTTTGTCCAAGTTCGAGTGTTCTCGCAAGCGATTCTCGTACGCGAAAAATACCTCCCTCCTGTATTCGTCCGATACGAGCGAAACGCCTCCCAAAGTGTTTGCTCCTCCGGTCAGTTGAGATACAAATTCTTTCGCTCTTTTTAAAAGAAACCATTCGTTATCATCATCGGCATCATCCAAAGCTTTCTTCTCATCGCTGCTTCTTTCGCACTCCGCGGACGTCATGAACAACGCCACGCCGATGGCCCCCGCTGCTAGGCCGCGAAGAATGTGTTCTTCTTTTCCTCCGTTAAACGGATTGGAATTGGTTTTGTTTCCCGAAGTTGAAGAAAGCGAAGACGAGAACGTTGGAGCGAGAAGCAGAGAAGGATGCAGGGCTCGATGATGATGAAAATGCGTGTCTCTGATTCTGAGAGTGATTCTTTTGCCCCCAACATCGCGAGAGAGTAACATCAACATCCGATTCATCTTTGCCGTGTTGTTGTTAAGGAGCGTGTGAAGTATTTTGTGGACCTTTCGCCTTCATTTTATTAAAGAAGGAACTACTAAAACAAGGCGCGAGAAAGAGCTCTATGCTTCACAAATTCATTTCAGATTGGATATCTCCCAGTCACGATGCTGGGCACTCTGTGCGGTTCGCTCTGGAACCCTTTATATATCCTCGCCAGTCTTTGCGTGGTCAACAGTTTCCCTTCGATGGAGACGCCGACGTCGGCCAACGCCATGGCGTCCAATTTAACGCCCCTGAATTCTTTCGGCGTGAACATGCGCTTGTGCTTTTGGACGGACGCGTAGAGCGCGTTGACGGCGTAGAGGAGCATGCCTTGGTGGAAGGTTTCGTTTTCGAGGTTTTCGTCGTCGAATTTGTTTTTGGTGGCGTGGAGGCGCGCGGCGGGCGAGGACGGGGCGGCGGTGGCGTCGAAGGACGCGTCCAGTTCTAAGCGGCGGCGGCGGTGTTCTTCCGCGATTTCTAATCGGTGAATGAGGTTGGAATCAGACGCGTCGTCTGAGTCCGAATTGTCTTCGTTGTTGTCCTCCAGAGCGCGGCGGCGCTTGGTAAACTCGTCTCGCGTCATTTTCAATCGCATCAAAGATCGTTCCGCGTCGGCGACTAACAAACGCATCTCTTCCCGTGCTTTGCGTCTCTTTTGAAACGCGCGCGCGGCACCGACGGTTTTTGAAAACGAGACGCTCCCGTACACGAACAAAGTCGCGGGAAAACACGCCATGAGGGCGAAATTCAAACGGTTCGCACGCATGACGGCATCCATTTGAAGCAAAGCGTCTTCCATCTCAACTTTCATGACTTGCGTTTGGATGAGCAAGAGTTGCATGAGATCGCCGCCGAGCATGTTTTGTAGCGGCGCTTTTAATTCTTCTTCTACGCGCGCAGTCACGAGTGACATTGGATCAATTTTGTTCGCCGTTGTCGTCTCTTCGCCTGGTCCTGCTCCTGCTCCTGATCCTTCGGCGTGTTCGTCTCCGCCGCCGCCAGTCATAGCGCCCACCGATTGATACGCTCTCGTCAACGACTCCGAAAACCCCGGTTTCGTTGCATTCTTCACGTACTCTTTTAACATTCTATCTAAAGACTCCTGCGATTCGTCTAATCTCGCCGCCGCGTCTTCTCTATCTCCAGTGTCGAACGCTTTCGTGAGTTCTTGCTTCAGCTCTTTCGACGGCGTTTTCATGTACGAGTTGAAAAACGTGCGCGTAGTTTCGTACGCCGCTTTCAACGTTTCGTCCAACTCGGTGGAACCGCACAAGGAAGATTTTCGAACGAGCACAATCGCGCTACTCACGCCGATTAACATTAAGACACTGATGGGAATCCATCGGCGTTCGTATTTTGTCGGCTTGCGGTGTCTTTCAACCGTGCGACCAACCGCTTTGCGAGCTTTTTCAAATCGAGATTCCGTCCTTACGATGGCTTCCCACATTACGTCGTTTTCTAACGGGAACGGGATTGGTTCTCCCGATTTAGCCATCAAACGCGTGCGGAGCTTGTGCGAGACAAATCCGACGCGTGCGCCGGTTCCGCCGTCTGATGAGAAGATGTCACCGAGAAACGTGTTTTTGATGAGATTCTGAAAGTACGAATTCGATCGCTGTAAGGAGGCGTTTTGGCGTCGTAAAGTCGGGCTGTTGTTGTTTTGCGGCGACGACGACAGACGCGACGACGCGTGAACTTGAGTAGCGGCTGATTTTGGCGAATCTGGAATCTTTGGTGTGCCACTTCGCGAGATGCTCGAGACGAGCGAATTCGTTCGATTGTGCATCATCCCGGCGAATAACGGCGAATTCGAGATGGTGCGCTCGAGAGAGCTCGACGGTCGTCTCGGAGAGATCGCATCGTCGTGGTCGTCGTTATCGTGGTCGTCGTCATCATTTCGCTCTGCTTCTGCCGCCTCTTCCGCGTTTCTCTTTTTACTTTCGTTGTTGTTGTTGTCCTCGTCGTCCTCGTCCTCGTGCTCGGCGTTTAACGACGACGCGGTAGATTTCACGAGCTCAATCGCTTCGTTTATCCCATTCACGCACCGTTCCACCGCATCTCTCGTTTTTTCCACCTCTCTCTTCCGAAACTCCTCCTCTGATACCTCCTCGTCTTCGTCTTCGTCTTCGTCATCGTCCTCTCCCTTCCCTCGTTTCCTCCGATTGTAATCGCCGTTGACTAAATCATCCGCTCTCGCGTGCACCCTCGCCACCGCGCTCGCCAAACTCCTCTGCATCTTCCCTAACGCCGCTACCTTCCCATCAATCACCGCCCTCGCCGGTGGAACCGTCAACAACGTCTCCAACAAGTGTTCCTCTTCCCTTTCCTTCTCTTCCCCGCTTATATTACTCCTCGCCGACTCCCCGTTCTTCCTTCTCGCGTTCCCCGTGGAGACGTACATCGCCCTCCGTCTCGCCGCCACCGCTTTCCGTTTCACGAACCCTTTCGTCTCCTCAATAAACGCTCTCGGACCACACCGTAAGGTTAAAAACATCCTATGTGAGACATCCCCACCTCTCGAATACTCGTCTCGCTTCTCCTCCCAAAATTCCAGCGACCTGGTCGTCCTTCGTAAATCCTCCAACAACTGACCACTGACCACTCGAGCGATTTCCAACGTCGCTTCCGCCGCGTGGCCTAAATCCGCCATCGCCGCTTCATCGTTCGTTTTATACCCCCCATTTACAGTAACACCGTTACTACTCTCTTCCTCTCGCAATAAAGAGGAGGAAATCGCGAACGCCTCGCGCCACCACAGCGCGGATGGTCCGATTAAAAAGTTGCTCTTTTGTTTATCGAAGGCAACCGGGATTGAGATTTCCTTCGTTTTCCGTCCGGAATCAAAGAAGAATAAGATAAACTTTGAAGAGAAAAACGTGCTTTTACTCTCGACGAAGCGTTGTTGGTGTTGTGTTTGTTCTTTTTTCTCTTTTTCTGCGTCCTTCGCTTCGTTTTCGAGCGGGTGGAAACGCACGAATGGTGGTTGGGGCTGGCATTTTGTGAGCGTTTTTAAGTGTGAAGAGTTTCGATACGTTTATTCGCGGATGGTTATTACGTAATTTGCTTGATGTGAAAGAATCTCTCTCTAATGTTGTATGCTGTTGTTGTTGTCTTTGTTGTTGTTATCGTTTGAATGTCGCCAAGAAAAATCGTGACTTTTTTAAAAGCCACATCCGCTTCGATCGAACACGTTGCAGTGGTACACGTCGCCGATGTGCGCGGTGGCGTTGCTCACCGCACCGGCTCTGGTGGACACCGCCTGACCGAGAATACCCAACCACGCCAACATCGCCAATCGTCCGTGCTTCAATTCTCGAATTTTCATCAAATCCAAATCTTCTTTTTCCGCGTAGTTGAACGGGTCGAATCTACCTCCCGGGTACGCGTCGTTTTGCTTCAATCCGTCTTGGAACGGGTTTTCTAACAAACCGGTTCGGTACGCCTCCGCGCCGCCTAATAACAACGTCTCGATGAAAATCAACCCGAACAAAGCGCCGGTTGGTGAGGATTTGAAATCCCCAAACCCGGCGTATGTCAATTTGCACGAGTCAATCGTGCATTCCTTCCCGGCTTCCCACCACGGACCGGCCCCGGCGTTCTCTTGCGCCCAGACGCCCGAAACCGCCAACATGGCCCATCTCCCGTGGATGACTTCGATATCCGCGTTTTTGCGGTACTCTTCCGGGGTTAAGTTCGACCACTCCGATGGAACGCCTTCTTTGCTGTTTGGGAACGACCCCCACTCTGGGTATATGGTGGTTTTTAACCATTTTTTATCCGTTCCGAATCCGATTTGCGCGGAGACTTTCGTTCTCATCACGGCGCGTTGTTGGTGGTGCTTTGCACGAAGGGAAGATGATCTCCACGAGGATCCCATCAGCGTGGATGATGATTGCGTCAAAGTCTGAGTCGTCGTCATCTTTCGTATTCTTAAAATCTCAGTCGTAGTGCTCGGTGAATAAATGAAGTATATATATGAAGTATATATATAAAAGTGGGTAGATGTAAAGAGGTGCGGTTATGAGGACGAGAGATAGACTCTCTTCTCTCGCGTGCCAATTCAGTTGCCCAGAATATCTTCTCTCGCAATATGATCCGAATACCACAAAAAGCGATTATGAATTGATTGCACGATTCTGGTTGAAATTCGCCTATAATTTATGCTGATTTACTCCTCGAAAAGAGAGGATTTGGTGGTGCTCAAAATATTTTTTTTCAAATTTTTTTTGTGGGAAAGGGCGAAATTAAAATCTCTTTCGTTTTTCGGTTCTTTGTTCTCTGTTAGTATTAAAACGCTCTCTCTCTTCTTCTCTCTCTTTTTGCTTTTTGTGTGTGTGTGTTTGTTTCATGTGTCATCATAAAAAAGTATATTCCTACAAACCGTTCTTTACCGCGGCGACGGTTTCAGCGTCCAAAGCTTTGATTTCAGATAACATGGCCGCAACCTTGGCCGTTCTCGCTTCTTGCATGACGGCAGAAACGATTTTATCTCCGTTGGAGTCCACGTAAGATTTGACTTTCACGTCGTCGTCCCACGCGCACCCGCCGGCGACGACGATGGCGTCTTTGACGATTTCAGAAACCGATCGAGCCATTTTGACGCTGCTGCCTAATTTGTCCTCGCACGAATCGATGAGCGCATCGATGGATAATCGTCGCTGTAATCGGTTGTAGAAGTATTCTCTGGCTTTTGGCCACTGGACGACGCCGTTGATGACGCCCTTGGCGAACATTCTCCCCGATCGATCGTGTAAATCCGCAAACTCGTGCGCGACTTGCGTGTACATCGGCAACAACGCATTCTCTCGCTTCTTGATCGCATCGTGATTCGCTTCTGGGTTCTTGTCTAACTCCATCAACTCCGAATCCATTCTATGCATGGTCAGAAGTTGATCTTTTTGGCGGAACTTGACCTCGCAGATTCCCGGCGGTTCTAAGATACCACCTCGAGACTCCGTGTCGGCAAACATCTCCATCTTCTTCAAGTTGATGGTTGGATCGACGACGACCCACGCGCCACCTCTCAATTCACCGTTCGGCGGGATGTATACGAATACCGGTTGCTTGTACTCTCTCAACTCGTCTACAATCATAGCCCCGAATTTCAAAATCTCGCCGTACATATCTCTCGTACCGCCGGAGAAGCCTCTCCAGTTGGCAAAAATGATCAACGGCAAGTTTTCCCCTTTATTGAAATCTCGAATCGCCGTGGCCGTTTTGTGCGCAGAGTCCGGAAACCAAACTTGACCGGCTTGCGCTAAAACAGCCTCACGGGATTCCGGGTTTGCCGGATCCGCCGGGATGCGTTGCTCCATCAAGCGCGTCTCGACCGAGATGACACCCATCGGGATGCCGCCTAATCGAGCGCGGCCGACGACGACGGATTTACCCCAGTCCGGTAAGGTTTCGGTCCACGAATCCTTATCGAAAAAGCCAGAAACGTAGTCACCAGTTTCCGGGTTGGTCGTACCGGCGAGCATGTGACGCGGATCGTACGGCGTCTTCGTCGGCATAAACTCAATCGCGCGATTCACCGGATCGGACGTCGGCAACGCCGGCGCCATTCCGATGGTCGTCTTTGGCGTGTACGACAACCACCGGATGATGGCGTCGACGCCGGCTTGATCGTCTTCGACTTGCAAGTGCGAGACGCCGTTCGGCATCATGACTTGTGGACCGCCAAGTTGGTCTTGAGAAGTGTACACTTCTTTCCCGAGCAACTTGTTCAAGGCCAAGTAGCCAGTTAAAATCATCGGACCGTTCTTCATTTGGATGTTTCTTTGACCTAATCTGTTCAAGTAAGCGCCGATACCAACAGATCGACCGGAGATGTATGACAAGGTAAACGCTTGATCGTACGCCGCGGACTGCTCGCCGGCAATCATACCAGAACCTCTCAAGTTTTCGACGCCGATGCCGTGAATTTGACCGATGATATCCGTCAACTTCATTCGCGTTTCGCCGCCTTCGTTGACTTTCTCCGCGTTGACCGTGCCTTCCGGGAAGTTCTTATAGTCCGCCTCGGTGAGGTAGAGGTACTTGAAGCCCATACCCGGGTTGGCATCGTCAATCCACGCTACTTTGAAATACGGCTTCAACTCTTCGACTAAACCGATTCGGGCGCCAGAGTTACATGCCAAGAAGACTCTCGGAATGTTATTTTCTCTGGCGTATTGAGAGACGGCAAAGTAGAAGTCGTCCTCCTTCACGCCAAACGAACCAGACATGACGGTGCAATCGTTCCCGACAAACACTACTTCTCTTCCTTCCGGGTATTCGCACGTCTTCATCGTGCATCTCCACGCAACCATACCGATTTTATTTTGACCCGGGACGCCTTCCTTCGTCCACGTCAACTCCTTCGTGCTTTCGTCAAAGACCGCCTCTTCAGCTTGGAAGAAGTTTTGCGGAACAGAACCGGCGCCGAAAGAGGCGATTTGCTTTCTCCACGCGGACAACATCGCTTTTTCAATCAAGCCGAGGAAGTCATAAATGTACGTCGTCCCGATAGCTCTCGCAATTGCTCTCTTGTTTTGTAACGGACCCGCCGACGGGTACGGCTCAAAGAAGCACGCGTCATCGTTACCATCCGCGCCAATCAAGCAGAATTGCTCGGCACGTCCAGAAACCGGTTCGAGGTACTCTCTGTACATGTCAACCTTCAACCAGTTGCCGGACATGGACGTGCCCATGATGCGAATCGGCGTCAATTCGTTGCTCACTCGGAATCGAAGTTCAATCTCATCGACAGACAAGTTTAACAATCTAGTGGAGTTGGCGGCGATGTATTCGGAAACCTTCTCCTTCAACAAGTTCGCCTGCTTCGTGAAGTCGCCCTCAACCTCAGATAAATAATTGATGTAAATTCTAGTGGAGTTGCATCCTTTCGCTTTTAAATCCATTCTCGCGATATCGATCGCGTCCAAAGCCTTATTCAAAGTTCTTTCCAAACCGCCAGACATGGTGTCTTTGCTGTGCGCGAGTCTCCTCAACAACATGTCTTTCGCTCTCGTACCGGCGGCCAAATCACCCACGTAAATATGCAAGTCTCTGTTCACCGTCGGTATTCTCGTCAATTTGTAGTTCTCCAATCGAACGAGCTCGAGCAAGTGCAACACCGTCGGACGCTCGCCTCTGTAGAGCGGATCTTCGGCGTAGTCCTTGTTCACGTGCCACGTGCGGTAGACCGGTAACGCAAACTTCTCAAACACCAAGCAGTTGACAAATTTCACGTTCAAGGCTTTCAATTCTTCCTTGTGCTTTGCGCAGACTTGGTCCATCTTCAACGACCAATCGCCGTCGTCTGGCTGCTCGGTTTGCGCAATATGTAACACCGGCGGGCCCTTGGCGTCACCGTGCGCAGCCTTCAACTGCGCCAAATACGAGCCAAAGTTTTGTTCGACTTCGGAGATATTCTTCGCGGTGACGAGCAAACCGGTTCGAACAGGAGAATCATCCGGATACGTGCGGAACTTGAACTTCCACGTCATAGAGTTCCCCGTTTCGCCTTTGGAAACTTCGAGAATGTTGTGCGCGCGATAAACACGGCGCGCGTAAGTACTCATCGCGTTCTCGCGAACCTTATCGTCGTCGTCTTCAAACAAGGACGGCAACAAATCGACGGCTAAAGTCGGCGACTCCGCAAGCGCTTGCAAATCGCCAGATTCCGCCTCGCCCCACGGTCGCAACAACTTCTTCTTTCCGGCGAGAAGCTTGCGAAGCTCGGCGACTCTCTTATCAAGTGACGGCAATCGTCGCTCTTGTAAGATGGCGTTCGCAGAAAGCGCAACTTCCCCGTAATCACCGCCTCGAAGCTTCGATAATCGCTTGATGGTGGCTTGGAACGAATCCGAGATCGGAGCGTGATCGTCCGCCCACGAAATCGGTCCTCTCGCGATGACTCTTTGTGGCAAAGTTGGCGCTTGCAAGAGCAAGTTCAAAACGAGTTTCGATCGTTCCTTTAACTTGGAGTGGGCGCGAACTTGCGCCAACACTGGATTCAACGCATCTCCGGTTTTACCCTTGATCAACGTCGCCATGACGGCATCCATGGACTTGGATTCAAAGACGCTCTCGACGTCCAAGTATCGCTGCACGATGCCTTCCATGATCGAAGTGGCTTTTTCCCATCGAGATTGTCCATCACTTTCGTTTTGTTCCGTGAAAGCTGCGTACAAGTTGGTGAGAGCTTCGTCAACATTACCGCCAAAACCATCGAGAAGATTGTTCACGCGGTCAACCGCCGAGGTGAGTTTCTCATCCGCAGCGGCCGCCGGTTCCTCCACCGTAGACATTCTGAAGTCACCGTTAAAGTTGATAATCTTCTTAACTTTAGACGGATCCTTCAAAGTGAGGTTCGCGAGTAAATCACCCGCACTGATCACCGCGCCGGCGGTTTTCGCGTGCGAGATCTTCCCGGATTCTTGCGCGATGAGCGGCATGACCATCTTCATCGCCTCGGCTTCGGCGTACGGCTTCCCGGCTTGGACTTCCGCGCCGTCCTCTTGCAAAAAGCGGATAAGTTTACCGGTGACATCCGTTCTCAACTCAGACGGGTCAAATAACGTCGGCAACAACCACGTTTGGCTGTCCAAAGTCATGCGCAAACCCAACGGTTCTTCCAAACCGTCAATCTCGTGCGTGACGCCGCCGTAAATGGCAACTAGCGTGCCGTCGTTGCGTCGAAACATCTTCGCCAAAATACTCTTACCGCCAATGGACATCTCGTATTCGTCCGCACCGACTCTGGTGCACGTGAACTCGTACTTGGTATCTTCGTAGGCGATTTCAACCGGAAACGACGTCAACTTCGAGATGCCTTGCGTCGACACTTGACCTTTTTCCCACGAGGAGAGAAACGTCTTCTCTTCTTGCTCCGAGTGGTTGAATGCTCTGAAGAGTGCAGCACCGAGACAAATCGCGTGCGGATCGTTCACCAACGCGATCGAGCGTTCTTTGATCAAGCCATCCAACCACGAGGTATCGATGGTGTTCTCTTTGAACGCTTGCGTTTCTAAAAGCTTGACGAGGTATTCAACCGCCGTGCGAATCTCCCCGCGAACGACCATACCTTTCAACGCCAAAACCAACGCTTTTCTCGCTTCTTCTCTCGTCTTACCCGATGCAAAAATGTGACCAAACTGAGAATCCGCGAATTCGTGGACGCCACCGTTGGCGCCGACAGAAAAGTAACCCCAAACCGTCGGGGTCGATTGGAAGTGCACTCTTTCAATGCCGCCGGAAGTCGGCTTAAAGCCTTCGTCCGGGTTTTCAGCCGTAATTCTCGCCGCGATCACGTGATTTTCAATCGGCTTGTACTCTTCTTCCAAAAAGTCGATGGTGTCCGTGCCGTCCACGTCTCTTCCGTAGAATCGTCTCACGTCTGGCATTCTATGAAGCGGGATACCCATGGCGACCTGCAACTGCGTCGCCGGCATGTTGACACCGGTGATACCTTCCGTTACCGGGTGTTCAACTTGCAAACGCGGATTCAACTCCAAAAAGAAGTATTTATCCGTCGCGGCGTTGTAAAGGTATTCAACCGTACCGGCACCGATGTAGCCGATGTTTTGCGTCAATCTCTGCGCAGCTTTTTCCATCTCGCGGAAAATATGCGGCTTGGCAATGATTGGCGGACCTTCTTCGAAAATCTTCTGGAAACGTCTTTGCGTAGAGCAATCGCGACCGTTAAAGGCCACGGCGTTACCGTGTTCATCGCCAACGATTTGAACTTCCAAGTGTCTCGCTTCCGTGCACAACTGCATCATAAACATCGGTGAGCCCGGAACTTCCGCCTTGACTTGGTCAAAGTTAACAATCAACTCTTCCTTGTTGGCGGACATGCGGATACCTTTACCACCGCCACCTTCAGAAGCTTTCAACATAACCGGAAAACCAATCCTGTCCGCCGCGGCGACGCACTCTTCGACTGTCGTTACCATGGCTTTATCGAACGTTTCTTGTGGAATTGTACCTTCCGGCGTCAAGTTTGCGACCAAGCCGTCGCCGGACCACGGGATCGACGGAACTTTCGCTGTTTGCGCGAGAATATTCGCCGCAATCTTATCGCCAAGCACGGACATGACCGGTGCAGTCGGACCGATGAACTGGATGCCGTTCTTCTTCAAAGCTGTCGGCAACTTCGGGTTCTCGGAGGCGTGACCCCAACCGGGCCAGACGCCGTCCACGCCTTCTCTCACGGCAATCTCCGTGATCAAATCCACATTCGCGTAGTTGTTCACGTTCTTGCCGCCCGGAACTTCAATAAAGTCATCCGCGTAACGAATAAACTCAGCGTTCGCCCCGATATCTTCCGGCGTGGCCATGACGACAAACTTAATCGCATTCTCATCGCCCAACTCGTTGTACGCCCATCTTCGCATGGACAAAATAGCCTTGGTCGCCGCCATCCCGTTGTTCGCCACGAGCACTTTTCGAATCACTCTCTTACCGCCTTTGTTCGCGACGTACTCCGCCAACTTATCCGACGCAGACGCCATGGACGATTGCTCCGGCTCTCTCACCGCTTTCGGAGTCGTACCCTTTCTTCTCGCCGCCAACGCCGAATCTCTCGGCGACGGGACGACCACCGGAAACGCGCTCTGCACCGTCGACGGTCTTCGCACCGCCGCTCTCGCGCTCATGGAGCCTTTACCATCGCCGAGAACTGTATTCGTTTGTTTAGGAATGAGTAAAGTGGAAAGTCAGCACAAAAATTTGTACACGTCGCTCGCGCGCGCGCGCGCGAAAGAAAGAGAGAAGGAAAAACGATATCCCACAAGAAAAATGGATAAAATGGATAAAACCGACTCAGCCTTGCTTTCATCGGCAACTCCCGAGGTAAACTCTCTTCGCGGTCGCCTTGCGCGCACACGCGAACGTCTCGCGCGCGTTTAAAATCGAGAGTACGAGACGAATATATTTTACGCACACGAACTCCTCTTTGTTTGACCGGTAACTCCACCAAGCGACGCTCGGACGAGCGATGAATGCGCGCTCATTTTTACACCTGTCGTAGAAATAAAAAGAGAGATTTGAGAGTGGTTGTTAGAATCGGGGCCATCGTCCCATCGCGCGTACGCGAGGAAAACGTACGCGTCTTGAAAACGGTCTCGCGAATTGAAAAACCTGCCAAAAATAGCGGGAAATTGCGAGACAGATGTTTCGTCGTCCAACTGCGTTCAATTCTCGTTCGTTTCGCTGCGCACACCTACCGAAAACGCGCGTCGAACGAGGACAACAGATTCTTGATTGAATAATAAAGCGGAGTCACACAGTTATTACCAATGCGCATTCCCAGAAAAAGAGCGACTTTTACGCGCGGAGAAGACCACAAGAAGAGTGAAAAGCGCTCAACGCGAACGAAAAAAACCCACGCCGCGTACCTCTCTCGATGTAAAAAAACCTTCTCGCTCGGATAAATCTGCGTTGTTAAACCACACCCGATGACGGAGAAAGAGAGAACACACTTCTTCTTCTTCTTCTTCTTCGCGCGTGTGCGTGTGTGTATATCCGATGATGCGCTTTTTGAGGCAAAACGTGCTATTTTTGAAGGCAAAAAAAGAGCAGAGTTTTGGACGGTTTCAGAGGAAAATCGAGAGAAAATGCACACGCCTTTTATCGCGAAAGATGATGAACACGAAACGATAGCAGAGATTTCACACCGAGAAAAACGACGATGATTGCATCGTCGTCGTCGTCGGCCGCTGCTGCGAATTGTAACGGGGGGGAGCAGCATTTTTTGCAGAGGAGGAGGAGGATATTCAGCAGCGCGCTCGCGTCGACCAGCAGCGCGAGCAGCAGTCGTTGGTCGCCGTCGAATTCTTGGACGACCGGGAGAACGAGGAGAGACAAAAGAAGAAGAAGAAGAAGAAGAAGAAGAAATGATGATGATAGTGACGATGGCGTTGTTCGTTCTTTCCCTCCTCTTCGAGCGAGGAAGACGCGATACGAATACGAGAGAGAAAAGGACGACGACGAGTTGAGAAAAGACGAGGATTTGGAACTTTTGAGAGATTTGATGATGGAAGACAACACCGAGGAAGAAGAAGAAGAAGAAGAAGAAGACGAGGAAGAGGACGAGACATTAGGAAGAACAACCAGAAGAAGAAGAAGAACAAAAGCAGACATTAACGCGGGGGCGGGGGGAGACGATTTTGAAACTTTAGTAACGCCGAGAGCGAAATACCGCGCGCGAATAGACGCGTCGCCGGACGCCACGTGGGAAGCAGTTTCCGACGCGAGTTTGTTTAGCACGTTCGCACCAAACGTGCGAACGTCTCTGCGGAGTTTTTCGAGCAGCGGCGGCGTGTCCACGTATCGTCTCGCGAGCGACTGCAGAGACGAGGTGATTTTATGCGCCAACGAGTTGAGAGGCGAGATTTTCTTGGAGGTTGTTTTGTTGCCACCAGAGAAGGCGACGATGTCTTCTTCTTCTTCTTCTTCTTCTTCTTCTCAGTTGATTTCCTCGAAAGATACCCTTGCGAACAGGAGAAAGAAGCAACCGGAGGCGCCGACAATTTCCCGAACGCTCTCGTTTTCCAGTCGAGACGTGGACAGACGAAACGGAGAGTTTGAGTGTTTCGGAAAGATTAAAGTCGCGAGATTAAAATCAGCCTCGTTCGCGTGCGAGTTGTCTTACGAGTGCGAAATTCGACCGACAAAGTATCCAGTTTTAAGAAGAGCGTTAGAGAGGGTTATGAGGCAATCGTTTGAGGAGATTGCGACGGCGATTAATCAACGCGCGAGCTCGATTCAAAGAGCGAAATTGAACTCGCCGTTTTTAGATTTAGAAACTTTGAACTGGAACGAAGCGAGCGAGGAGTTTTATTATGTGGACGAGTTTGACGACGACGGGTATTTCATCGGTCGAAGAAAGAAACGAAGAGATGGAAGATTGGCGAACGCAGGGTTGAAGCCGGAAAATTATTTAGGTTTGAGCGAAGTGAGCGTACCTTTGGTGCAGCAAGGAGGAGACGAAAACGATAGAGAAGGTACCAACACCAATAATACCAACAACTCCACCACCAAGAAAAAAATGATGTCCATTTCTGGTCGTTTCCGACCTCCCACCGTGCGACGAAACGTCATGCCGCCGGCTGAAAACCTCTCCTGGCAAGCCGCGCAAGGTAACACGACATCTGGCGCGCAAGGCGGACGATGGTTCGATGAAATTGTCGACGCTGACGCCGCCGAGGATTTGTCGACGTCGGCGCCTGGATCGATTGAGGTGCACAACAGAAGGTACGACACGCCGGCGGTTTATCACCGGCGAACATTAAGTGCGGTGCGAATCGAAGCACCACCGAGTTTAGTCTGGAAAGTGCTCACGGCGTACGAGTCGTTGGCAAAATTTGCCCCGAATTTAGTACACTGCGAAGTCTTGCCAAACGCAACTCTGGGCGTCGCCGTTCCCGGCGGAGGAGTCGCGGGAGGCACAGGTAAAAATTTGAAACGCCTTCGATTTGTGTTTCTCAAACACTGCTTGTGCCACGCGATATACGAATCCGTCGGCGTGGACCTGTCGCAAAAAGACGAAGAAGGAGAAATACAGTTTCGCGTTTCGAGAAATCAAAGAAGAGATGGCGTTTTGCAAGGCAAATTTTTAGTCGTCCCAGCCAACGATTCAATCGACGACGACGACGACATCGATGGTAGTGCAACACTGCGAAGCTTTGACGAAAAGTACGATGGCACATTCAGCGTATCTAAACTTGACCGCGCCGACTTTAACGACTTTAACGACGCGCCAGAAGAAGCGGAAGCGACGATATTGAAATTTGCCATCGAAGGCATCAACGCCAAGGCAAATTACGAAAACGGAAGAGCACGCAAACCGCCTCTAGATGAACGACAAGTCGTCGACGAAACGATCGAGTTTTTGACAACTTTACGGGCGCACATCGAAGCGATATCGCTGGAGAAAGTCATCCCGTTGGTTACTTTTGATAACTCCGTGCGTAAACTTAACATCGTTCCAGAATTGGACCAGACGAACCAAACGATCGCCGAGTTTATGCGTTTAAACCCAAAATTAGACGAGGAACAAGAAGATTCCATCGACGCGACCATTTCCAGAGACGACGACGAGTTGACCATCGCGGAAAGGGCAAAACTGTACGGATTAACCGAAGCGGCGATGAAACAAAGCACGAATGCGTCCGCTTCCTTATCCGAGAAGAACGGAAAGAAGAAGAAGAATACTTACGATATGAAATCGTTCGACGAAGACGAAGAGAGAGAACTATTTGAAGCGCTGAGAGTGGACATCGAAGCGTTCAACGCGACGCTACTACTCAAATCGAAAGAGGACGGCAAAACGCAACAACAACAACAACAACAACAACAAAGAATACCGCAAAAGCTTCTCTTGCGAGAATACGGTCGAGAGGATTTGGAAAAGCGCATTCGAGAGCTCGGTGGCTACAAAATAGTCTCGGAAAAGTTCGGATGGGATAAAAACATGCCAAAACCGAGAGGCTATTGGCGAGATTTGGAAAACGTGCGCGTAGAGCTCGAATCGTTCATAGAGTCTTTAGAGTTACCTCTGGACGAGTTACCCTCGCGAGGAGTGTTCGTGGAAAACGGGAGAGAGGACATCTACCAATCGTTTCGATTCCACGGCGGCGCGAGTGAAGTCGCCATGAAGTTAGGATTAGTCGGCAAACAACAACAACAACAACAACAACAACAACAACAACAAGAACAAGAACTACGATAGGACAAAAAGGATTAAAAACTAAACATACACCATATACAATGTATATAGGCGAAAGATGTTGTTTTATATTTATATTAACTACTAGGCTGCACGCTGCATATATCTGTTTTTCATGAAGTTCTTCAAACCATAAATATTATTGCACGAAACTGGCGTAAATGTCGCCTTGTTCGTCGACGATGACTGGATATACGCCTAAATCCACCGGCGTCGCGTTTTCCTTCAGCTTCCCCAACATCTTCCTCGGCAACGTGTCCTGAGGACACCACTCGATGACTTTCCCAGTCGTCAAATCGTAACTGGTCCCGTCAAACGGAGACCGAATCGACGCGCCTCCGGGACCGTTGAATAACTCCCCGTCGATGAGCGGATACTTATACGCGGTTGAGTTACAATCGCAGACATAAATCAACTCTCCCACTCGCACCACGCAAAAGTTCCCATTCGCTAACGTCACCGCTTTAATATTCTTCTTCTCGTCAAAGTCTTGTAAGTTTAATATCTTCAAAAACCCATTTGGAATCTTCCCTTTGTTGTTAAACTCGTCCGCCATTTTCTTCCCTTCCGAGCGTATTTTCATCTTTTGTTGGGGTTCTTTTTTCTTCTTCTCTTGCCCGTCGATTTCTTCGCCGATTATATCCGCGATGCCTTTGCGTTTCCCTCTCGCCATCGCTTCTGTTCTCACGCCACCGATGTTGTTTTTCCTCCGGGTCCTCCTGCAGTCATCTTTGTTCCTCTCCGTAGTGGTCGTCGTCAAAAGGCTCCTTCTGCTGCTTTTTCCAGAATACGAACACAAAGACCGCATCATCGTCGCGCGCGTCGTCGTCTGCGTCGTCGTCATCATTTTTAGTAATAATATACGTGTCTGTGTCACGGAAAGTGTGCGTCTCGTAATGGAAAAAGAGTAGATATGACTGGAATGATGACGTGACGCAAGCCCCCCACAGCCACAAAAAGACGCTTGGATTTACTACTTTTTTCGACCAAGGGCACAGACCAAACTGCCAAAAAAGCGAAGACTACGCACAGTATCTGCTGCGCAGCAAAACACACACTTTTGCGCCTCTTTCGCGGTCGACAAATTTACACCATTTCACACACACACGAAACGGTTCAAATTGACGAAGAATTTAAACGGGAAAGAGCTTACGACGCACGACTCCTGCTCTTTCTTTGCGCGTTTCCTCTCCCCAAATAAACCAACAAAGAAGAACAACGAAAAATGGAGGAAATGGAGCGTCGCGATGAGAACGATGAGAGAGGAAAAGAAGGTTTCGCGTTATTCCTCCCGCACGAAACGCTCGCGAAAGTCTTCGCGATAATCGACGGCGATGATTCAAAGACGATTTCGGGCGTGGAATTTTTAACCGCGCTGAGGAACAACACCGGAGGCGTGTCAGAGATTTTAGATTCCGCTTTACGAGATGAAGACGAAGGGAAAAAGAAGAAGAAAACAAAGTTTGGAACGACCGAGGACGAGAACGAGAGGAAGTTTGAGTTAGGGTCGAAGATTATCGCCAAGATTAGCGGCGTCGGTGAAGAAGGGATTGGTTTGAGTGAATTCGTGGAAGCGTTTCGAGTGGTCGCCGCGAACGAGGAGGATGAGGATGAAAATGATGATGGTGATGATGAGGAGGAGGAAATTGGCGACGCTCAATATCGTCGTCGTCGTCGTCGTAACAACGGGGCGACGAGTAATAGCGGGGGCGAATCGGAAATGGACGAGGACTCTTTCGCGTCCAGTCCGAGAAGTCCGGCGGGAGGGGAGGAGTCGTCGAGTAAAGTCGACCCGGTGCGAGCGGCAATCCTCGAAAAAAGAGAGCACGTGGAGGAGCTGAAGCGAGTGAAACGTATGACCGCGCTCGTCGCCGAGGCGTGTAAAAGTTTAGTCCGGAAGAATTTGAAGAAGAAAGAACGAATGGAGAGACGGAAGGAAGGGTTCAAGAGGTTCATACCGCGCGTGAAGAATTTGAAGAATTTTACGAGTAGCGTTAGGAACAACAACAACAACAACAACAACAACAACAACAACTCGGCGAGCGAGAGCGAGAGCGATTCGGAGAGCGAGGATAGCGAATCGAATCCGCATCAAAAAAGCTATTCGAAAGCGACTCTGAGCATGGCGCCGGGAAAGGAAAAGAATGGAATGACTCGAGAGAAAAAGATGAGGAAGTTGTTGAAACAGAAAATGTCGCCGGAAATCAGAGCGTTGAACGACGAGTTGTACATCAACGCGCACGTACTGTTGGACGTGTTTAAAGATTTGAACTATAGCGGGACCGGTTTGGTCATCGTGGATGGTTTTTTACACGTGTACGAACGCAACGACGCATTTAGACAGGAGTTAAGGAATGCGAGGAACGATAAGTCGTCGCATTCCTCTTTCGAGCAGGACATGGCGAGAACGGCGACGGAAATGGGCGGTCGCCGAAGAGAGAGCGTGGACATCGTGAGTTTCTTTAGTTATTTCTGTCGCGCGAAAAGCATGTTGCGACCGAAATTACCGCCATTACCGGAGATACCGATGAACGATGGCATGGTCTCTCCGGGGAAAGCATCCGTGGAAGGGCCTTCCCGGCAAAGAAGAAACGTTTTGGAGGCGAAAATTGGCATCGGATCGGGCGCGTATGCAGCGAGCAGAAGGGAGGGTGGATTTGACGGCGCGAGCGTCAACAGCGTAAGTACCAACGACTCAACGAAGGAAGGCATCGCGCAACACTTGAAATTGACGCCGATGAAGAGCCCGAAACGATTGACCTCGGCCATGAAAAAGATGAAGGTGCGAGAAGACGAGGAAGATAAAAACGCGAGCGCGAGGCAACGGCTCAACTTTGACCACCCTTCGAGCAGGGAATCAGGGAAAGAAGGTATTACCTTAGAGCATCTCGATAGCAACGCTTCGACGAACACCGAGAAAAACTACAGGATCTTGTCCATGGTCCTAGACGAAGACGACCGAATAAACGAAATAGAGGACGAGGACGATGAAAGCCATATAGACGAGGAGGCGAATTTGCGCGGGTTAGAAATGGAAGCGTTAATCCACGTCCTTTCCATGCGAGAGATGAATAAAGTGCATCGATAGTTTTACGCGAGATGAGCGCTCATAACATGTTCCACGCGAAACACTTAAGTAGGTTTAGAAAAGAACGAAACGTTTTACATAGAACGAGTAGGAAAATATATAAAAACATTTATATCTTTATGTGTATTATTAAAAAGAGCGGTCTTCTCTCGTCTTAATCGATCTTCACCGAGCTATAAATCGTTCGCACAAACGCGTACGAGGCTAAAAAGCCAATCGAACCGGTCAAAATGTAAAACCCGTACGACACTACTCCCATGTATCCAAAGTACATCATCGTCGGTACTTTTTTCGTAATCTCCAACTTTGTAAAAAAATATACCGTCCCGTATGCGAACAAGTAAAACGCGCTCGAGCCGCTCGAGTGAAACGAACGCCACCACCATCGGTAATCTTCGTTGCACAACTGGAAGTACGTCAACACGATGGTTATTTCAGCGCACGTTATTAACAAAATAATCACCACCAACGCCAAGAACCCGAAGACGTAGTAAAATTGTTGCAACCAAATGGACGTCAAGATGAAAAAGAGCTCGATGAACACCGCGCCGAACGGCAAGATACCGCCGGTTAAAATGCTCACCGCGCCGCTCATGTACCACGGTTGCTCGGGGATCTGTCTCGGAATCTTATTCGTTCGGACTGGATCCTCCGCGATTTCTTTCTTCGTCGCAAACCACGCCCCGGCGTATACCAACGGAATCGAAATGCCAAACCATAAAAACACGAGAATGAAAAACGTGCCAAACGGAATGGCGCCGCTGGACTTTTGCGTCCAAATGAAAAAGTTCAGAAACGTGAAGACGCCGAACAACACCCCCGGGAACATCATCGCCGCCAATCCGGCGTTTCCTTTCCAATCCGGACCTTTAAAAATCTTATAAAACACCCCAGACACGTACCCGTTCAAAAAACCCATAAACGTGAACAGCAACACCATCGCCGTCCCTAACCCGCCTCTATTCGCCGGGGACAAAAACCCGAGAATCGCAAACGCCAACGTGACAAACGTGCAGGCTAAAATTTGAACCCCGGTCCCGACGTGCACCGCTAACAACCCACTCGCCTCGGGCGTTCGAAACACGTCTCCGTGCACCAACTTCCACCCGCTCTCTTCTTGAGCCTCTTCGCTCGTTTCCAACTGATTGTACCTCGAGATATCTCTGTGTAACGTTCTGAGCATGATCAACGCGACCATTCCGCTCAAAAACAAAACAATCATCATGGAATTGATGATGGAAAACCAGTGAATTTGGTCGTCCACCATCAACAAATACGTGTCCCATCGCGAGGCCCATCTAATGTCGCTTTGTTTATACAAAACGTCGTACGAAAAAATAACCTCCGAGCCTTCCTCTACAATCTGCGGCGCCAACCCGTGCGTCACGTATTGCATCCTCCCCGGATTACACGTTGTCAACGTTGGCGAAACATCGTCCCATGGCTCCTCGAATTCGTGTTTCACCGAAAACGGTTCCACCTCGAACCCGACGATTCTCGACAAATCCGTCTCTTGGTCCTTGTGATACAAAATCGTAAACCTCAAGTGGTTGTGCAAAAAACTCTTCTCCTCGCCGCCCTCTTCCACGCTCGCTTTAAACCCAACCGGATACCCTCTCTCGTACGTCTTCCTCTCCACGGTCTCGCCTTCCCCGTCCTCCGTCGCTCGTATTTTCACCATCGCCACCGGTAAATTATCCAAGATCATATTCACGCGATACTCCTCCTCTATTTTCGTCTCAAAGTCTTTCGTTTGTTGCTCGGATAAAGAATCTATCTTGCACACCACCGAACACTGCATATCGTTTCGCATTTCCAGCGAATACAAGGAATTCTCGATCCGATCTCCTCGTAAAACTTCCCCCAAATTCTCCGCCGAGTACACGATCGGATTCGGTTTGCAATACGGCATGGTGTAGTAATCGTACGGGAGTTGCGTTTTCGTCGACGTCAGTTTGTTCACCTTCATGAACACGATGTCGTCTTGCGCGTAATCTGTTTTACAATAACAGTTTGCATCGTAAAATTGTTTCATTGGTCGCAGTCGTTTCAAAAGAGAAAGGGAGAAAGAGAGAGAAAAGGTCAGCGTCGTTCCGCGATCCAAGCGAACGCGTTCGAGACTTCATATGCGTTGCCTTTTCAGACACCATTCAGCGCGCGAAGAAGAACGAAAAACAAAACAAACAAACGTGTAAAAAGTTCGCACCTTGCGGCGCGACGCCGGGTAAGTAAAACCCGTGCACACCGACCAAACCCCCAAACTCGTTCGAGAAGGGCGTCGCGAAGAGCGAGAGCAGCGCGAGGATCATCATCAAAATCATCTTCTTTTCTTGATAAGTTCTTTTTCTGAGGCTTACAATGGTCAGAAAAAATGTGAAAACGAAAAGAATTGATTTGAGCATTTTTTACCAACGGCGTACTTGTTTTTGCGAGAGGCATACTACGCGTGTTGTCATAATGCACACTACTGATAAAGAAGAAGAGCGTTTGCAATAGTTAGTAGTGTTATTCGTGTTGTTATTATTCTTTACGCGTGGTATATTAGTGAGTAAAATGACTAATTTCTTATTGAGCCAACATCTTTTTGACGACGACGTCGTTGAACTTGTGCCCTCGCTTTACGCCTAACAAGTTCATGGTCATGTATTTGCCTTGGTTCGGGGCGCGGTGTCGTTTCGGGTCGAAGATTGGGTCGAAGAATGACCCGTCGACTCGGACGAGCGTTAACGCGCACGAGTGCTTTCTCGCGCCGGAACATCCCATGACGTAGACGTTGTAGCCGTGGTTGGCCATAAATTTGACTTCCGTTTCAAACGGTTCTAAATCTAACGAGCCTTTGCGTTCCCAGTAGACGGCTTGGACTCTGCCGGAAGCTAAGGCGCGAGACATGCCGGTTTTGACTCTGTGTTCGAGTCCTTCGACGTCGATTTTGACGAGCGGGATGGACACGGAGTCTGGGATGAACGCGTCGAAGATGTCGTCTAAAGCGATGACGTTGACGTTTTCGGTTTTCATTTTACCCGCTTGGTCGGCGTATTTGTCGTAGGAGTGTTCCGGCATGAAGCTACCTCCGGTGTCTGCTTTCCCAGGCTGGTAGTAGAAGGTTAAGTTCCCGGGTTGTTCGGCGACTCCGGCGTTGTGCAAATGGACCGATTTCAAATTCGCGACTCTTCTGGACATAATTTTAAACACCTCCGGGTTCGGTTCAAACGCGTGCACTTCGCAATCTTTCGCGATGGGCATCGACTTCAACTCTTCCACGTACTTCCCCACGTTCGCACCGACGTCGAAAATCGCGCAGCACCCGTTTTGCGGTTTCGGTGAAATCGAGAGCAGAAACTCCATCAAAATTCTCGCGTCCGTCGTCGCTTTGTTCCGAAATCCCGTCAAAGCGTACCTATCGAACACTTCTTTCTGTTTCTGTTTCAACGACGACGTCGGGACGTGATCCCACGCTCCGTTCCCACTCGTGCTACTACTCGACGTTGTTTTTTTACAGTTTCTATTTTCTAACGCGGTCGAATAACTCGACTGCGTGTGGACGATCGGATGAAAGAACATGCCGTTTGTGTTCATCGTCAAGTGCGGATGGCTGTCGTCGTCCTCGTCCACGGCGTGGCGCATGTACGTCCCGTCTTCTTTGTGCACCGGATTTTCCGCTAATTCTAAGTGATGATCGTGATGATTCTCCTCCAAATCCTCCTCCTCTTCCGCGTTACCGATGCTACTTCTCTGGAAAGAAGAAGAACTTAAAGACGAAGAAGACGAAGACCCATCGAGGAACTTCCTCTTCGTCGTCTCGTCCATCGCCTCCAACATATCCAATCTCCCCGTTAAAAACAAATACCCGATCGATATCATCAGTAAAGAAAACACGAACGATAACGCTGAAATTGTCACGAGGAGTGGTAAGTGTTTATCCGGCACGCGTCGTAACGCTCGTCGCAACTGCATGTTTAATACTCCAGAACACAAATGACGATGATGATGAAAATGGAGTGCGCTGCTTAGTAATCGATGGTATTACCTTTCTCTCGCTCTCTCTCGGGACACAAAAACGACGACTTCAAAGAGAACGCGTATACTCGAACGACACCAAACGCGTCTCTTCTTTTCGGCGAGAAAGAGAAGCGTGAAGGCAGTTTCAGAGCGGTACCGCAGCGGTGATTTGGAGGCTGAAAAGTGAGGTTTTCCGACACAAATCCAACGCTTTGGATTACATCGTCAGACGAAGACACAGAAGACGAATAAAGGCTTCGTTTTCGAAGAGAGAGAGAAAGAAAGAGAGAGAGTAAGAGAGTTACGACGAAACGGAAGAGAGACTGAGTGACGAAATTCAAGTCGTCGTCTCGTCGTCGTAGTAGTGTGCGAGAAGTATACGCGGGTGGTGTTGTTACATTGGAAACACATTCAAACGTGACGTGCGACGACGACTGAGATATATATGCGAGCGGCATCGATCGCGTGCCAGCGGAAAAGTACTTTCGCATTCTTCGCGAAAAGGATGCCAGTGCAAACTCGCGGCAGTGGTGGTGCGAGCAGTAAAAAAGCGTCGACGATGATGATGTCAGAAGGAGTTAAAAAAGGTGCAAATATTCGCGTGACGACGTATAACGTGCTCTCGTCGCACCTGGCGGAACCGACGTATTTCACGTCGTGCGATCCGAAAAACTTAGACGCGCTCGTTCGGTTAGAGCGAGTGCAAAAGAAGTTATCTGTTGAGATGGAGAAGAGATCTATCATTGGGTTGCAAGAGGTGAGCATGACGTGGTCGGGACCGTTGCACGCGTTTTTCGCCAATAGGGGGTACCACGTCGTCTCGCACTTGTACGGGAAGCCGTTTAATAATTACATGGGAGTTTTGTTGGCGATACCGTTGGATACGTACGAGTTATCGAGAGTGGATGTACAGAGGTTGTCGGATTGCGCGAAGTGGCCGAGGAAACCGAAGGATTTGGAGGAGAAAGGCGTGGTGAAGAGGTACGTGGTGGATCCGATTGTTAGGATGTGGAGGGCGGCGAGGAACGCGAGGCCGCAGTATCCTCCGCAAGACGATTGGGAGTTGGCGAAAGGGAGGTTTAATTCTATCGTGTATGCGAACGTGACGCACAAGCAGACCGGGGTATCGTTGGGCGTGTCCACGTATCACATGCCGTGCATGTTTAGGAACCCGAAAGTTATGACTTTACACAGCGCGTTGGCGGCGACGTATACGATGCGAGAGAGCGAGAAAGACGGAACGAAAAATTCAATTTTGATGGGCGATTTTAACGTCAAACCAATCGACGGGTCGTACGAGTTGTTAACCACGAATAACTTGGATGAAAACGACGTGTTTTACCCGATACCGTACGAAGGAACGGAGTACATCGTGGAGCCACCGGCGAGAATGGTGAGTTGTTACAAAGAAGTCAACGGCGAAGAGCCGGATTTCACAAACTACGCCAAGATTAAAGACGACGAGCCGTTCATCGATACTTTAGATTATATTTTCGTGACGGAAAACATTCGCGTGGACGCGGTGGCGCCACTGAAACATAGAGACGAGGTGACGGACGGGCCGTACCCGAGCGAGAATGAACCGAGCGATCACGTGTTGTTGGCGGCGGACGTCACGGTGTTTTAATTAAATAGCGAGAGAAGACAATTTTATTTTTAGTCGTCGCGTGTTTTGTTTTCGCAAATGGTTGTGTTTATTTTCCGCCGCGCCAAGCCGTTAGTACTTTCGAATGAATTATTATTACAAATGTATATCGTCGCCTATGTGCTCGAATTTTCTGCTCCTGTTACCATCTCTCGGCTCTTTCCGTATTTCTTTTGTGTATGTGTATGTGAATTTCTCGATCGATGTATGCGTGTACTAGTTCCAAGTCCAAAACTCATGGTGAGAAATGTGCGTTTCTCAACGCCTCATCCACTCACTCGGACTCCCCTTGTTTCTACGTCTTCTTCCTCCTCTTTGTTCTCTTTATCTTTTTACATAAACTTCTCCAACATGCTTCCCACCGCGTTTTGCACGGTTTCGGAAAGCGACGCTCTCTTTTGCACTTTCGCCAGAGGTTGCCTATTCTCCTCCGACCCGATGTCCTTCTTCTCTTGAGAATCTTTCCCGATGTTTTCGAGATTGTTGTCGTCGTTGTCGTTATTATTACCATCGTTGCGCGTGAACCCCATTCCTCCAACAATTCGAGGCCCCGCGTCTTCCATCGGTTCATCTTTAACCACCACCGCTGGAGCGGGTTTCGCGTGTGGAACTTCATCCTCAGGTGGAAGCTCTGGAAGCAAATTGCCTCGCGAAAAGAGAAGATCAAATTCCTCCAACTTCAACTTTTGCTTATCCGCGCGAATCGCGCCGGCGAGTTCACCTTTGTTCATTTGCGCGCGACGCATGTTCTCCTCTTCTTCCTCTATATCGATTATCTCCGGTCGTCCATCGTTCTCGCCGTCGTTTTTCTCGGCAACTGTACCAGTCGTGCATTGTTGGACCAACTTGACGATGTTTGTCTCGATGGAATCTTGGACAATTAATATCTTTACCGTCACCGGTCTCGTTTGACCCATTCTCCACGCTCGGCCAATCGCTTGATTTTCAAGCGCCGGGTTCATGCACGGTTCGATCATAAACACGTGCGAAGCGGCCGTCAAGTTGATCCCAACGGCTCCGGAACGAACGGACAAAATGAAGACAGTCGTCGGCGGGTCTTTTTGAAACGCCTGGATGGATTTATCGCGATTCTTCGCGGACATCGAACCACTGATGGTTCGGAAACCAAATCCTTCATCCGGTAATCGCTTTTGTAACCATTCGATGGTTTGCGCGAATTGCGTGAAGATCAAAGCTTTGTTCGTCGGGTCGTCTTTGCGCATTTTTTTGAGCTCGGCCACGAGCACGCGAAGTTTCGATTCTGCTTCGATGGATTCCACCTCGTTACCGTTATTAGGGACCATCGGAGCCGCTTCTTCTTCTTCTTCTTTCTTGACGCGTTTAACTCCTCGCTGCTCGAAGTTATCGCCTTCGCCTTCGGCGTCGCCGTTCGCTTCAGCAGCGGCAGCGCCTTCGTCTTCTTTGATGGTCAAATCCGCCGTTGTCAAGCGGCCGCCGGAGCACAATCTTCTCGTGGGAAGCAACAAGGACATGATACCAAACGTACGCTTTGCAACGTGAGCGTGTCCTTTCGCCTTGTACTTCGTCTCCCACGTTGCTTTCGTGTCCGCGTGCAATTCGTCGTACAGATGCTGCTCCTCTGGTAAAAGAGTTACGGGCACGTGGATAACCGTCTTTGGCGGCAACGAGAGCAAGTCCTTGGTCGCGTTTCTTCCGAGTTTTTGCGTCTTCGTGTGACGAATCGTCATTGGTTTCATCACCGTCAACACGTTCTTGATTTCTCTTGAAGACTTCTCTGTCATGTCATTGCGCCCATAGCGACGCGGACCCGCGTTCGTACAGATGATGTTGTTAAAGTCGTCCCGAAATCGTTTGAGATCGGTTCCCCATGGCGAAACGCCAAGCATCGCCAATTGCCCAAAAAGATCCACGCTATTCGTAGCTATTGGGGTACCAGTACACGCCCAACGTCTAACTGCGCATATTTCCGAAGCCGCTTTGGACTGCCCGGTGTTGTAAGATTTCGTCATGTGCGACTCGTCGCAGACCAAGCGATAAAACTCAATCTGACCGAGAGGATTCGTTCTGGAGCGGTCGGCTGCGAGCGTTTGGTACGTCGTAACAACCAAGTCGTAATCTTCCGCTATTTTTTTCGGGTTCTTCGTGCGTTGTTGTCCATGATACATGAGAATACGCAAACCTGAATCTTCGTCGAGCTTTGATTTTGCCTCGTCGATCCATTGACCGACGAGCGAAACGGCGCAAATAACGAGCGTCGCGCCCGAACGATAAGGCTTCTTCACGTTCGTTCCATTCGACATGTTCGAGCAGTCTGCAACCGCGCCAGCTTTACCGAGCGTTTCACCGTGTTCAATCCACCCTTGTGGAGGTTTTTGTGCCAAAATCAACGCGAGAACTTCGATAGTTTTTCCTAATCCCATCTCTTCGCATAGAAAGCCACCTCTCGGTGTCTTGGGAATACACCCAATCTTCGCGATTTGATCAAAACCGGGAGAATACATCCATCTCTCCTCCGTAGCGTCCAACGACGCATTTTTCATCACATCACTCACGTCGTACCACACCAAATCGCGAAATCCACCGGGTATTCTCTCTAACTCAAGCATTCGATTTAACGTTTGCCTCTGGTAGTCGTGCATCGTCACCGTCAACCCCGTAGGTTGTTCGACCGATGGATATTCTTGCATCTCCAACGCTTTCATTAGCCCAACCGCTCCTGCTGCGCCGTGTCCGACTTTGAAGCAATTTTCTACTTCGCTCGCTTCTCTTTTTAACGAAGCGTTTTTCGATAATTGCGGTAGTGTAACTCTCAATCTTCTCACGACATAACTTTCGTGGTCACCCGATTTTCTGAAATTGTTGTAAAGTGAAGGCGGCGCAAGCATGTCTCGCACTTCGTTCACTTTCGCAACCAAACCTAACGCTTGAACTGGAACATTGAGGCGCATTCTCCATCCCGGGGGTGGAGTGTACGCTAAATCTTGGAAAAAATTGTGTGCGTACGGTTTGGGGTCAGCAAGAGTTCCAGGCCTTCGTGCGTAGATATCGACGTCGAGATACCAAATTTCGCGCCCCTTGTTGTGCATTTGCTTTCGCATTTTCGCCGCGACTCGGATTTCCGGTTGGTTGCAAAAAACCGGTTCCTTTTTACACGTTCGGAAACCTTCCAATCTCTTTTCTACTCCGACTGCATTGTATCCACCCTTTCTGCCAAAATATGTCGTCGAGGCGGTGAAGATCTCAGCGCACATTCGCTGAGAGCGCTCAACAGCTTGACACTCGCAAATTTGCATGTCAATGATATCTTCCGTATGCTTCAAATCCTCGATAGCCTCTGCGGTTGAATCCGCACAGCCCGGGAGCAAACCACGCTTCACGCCAGCTAATATTCCAACACTTTCGTCATCGATCTCGATAATCGCCGTGACGTTCGTGACGAAAATTTCTGGAAATTCCACTCTCCGTTGAACATCTCGTGGCGTGCTTAAGGGATGAAGAGGTTGCTTTTTATTTGTTAGCGCTTTATCTAAACCATCTTTCAACGATTTATAATTGTTCTTGTCGCCGAGGTGAGGAACTTTATCGTGCAAAAAGTGAGAAATCGTAACGACTTCTTCTTTCTTTACTTTGACGCCATCTCTGTCCCGTTTGCGCGATGATTCTTCCGAAACGTATTTCTTCACGCAAGCTTTCAACAAAGGTTCTGTGTTTTGTCTGAGCAAAGTACTTACGTCAATACCGCCGAATTTGGACACATTCGCGTCCTTTCCTTTCACTAAGTAAACCATTCTTTCGTTCCCAATCGTGCGCGACATCGTGGAGATGAGAACTGAATTGCGCTGAACGCTCAGACGCTGAACGCTCACGTGAACGTTTTTTCGTTGTTCACTCGTAAAACTCGATGGAAACTCAATTTCGTCCCAATCATGTATGTGCCTGGCACAAGTGCGAATGTATTCGTTTATATTTTTCGGGTCACCATACTTTTCGCCCGCGCGAACTTTTCGTAAAAACTGTTTTTTGTTGTTGTTTTGCGTCGCAGCGCCTTCCGCGTCGATGATGATCGGAATCGAACACGGTTGTAAATAATCGCCGTTTTCCAATTCTTTAACCTT
>Ga0206124_10000454_pt1 | contig 32683 bp, 30 predicted proteins | sample Helgoland_Spring_3_FD_148671 | JGI IMG/M metagenome (GOLD analysis project Ga0206124, IMG submission 148671) | Pelagic subsurface seawater microbial communities from Kabeltonne, Helgoland, North Sea - Helgoland_Spring_Bloom_20160321_2 | ecosystem: Environmental > Aquatic > Marine > Epipelagic ... | reverse complement strand
TCCTGACTTATTAGCTGCCTACTTTAGCGGCGACGCCGCTGCTTCTGCTGTTTCCGTTGCAAAATCAGCATCTCGACCCAAAATCTCATTGAATGCTTTGGCGGGTAGTGCAAGAGGGCAAACTTTTGGTTTGGGTGATTCAGACCAAGTCGCATTATCCGCTCAGGTTAGCATACCTATATTCACTGGTGGTATGAATAAGTCCCGAGTTCGCCAAGCAAGTTTAGCAAAGGCTCGCTTTGATTTTGAATTACGTGACCTTGAGATGTCTATTGATCAAATGGTTGTGCAAGCATGGTATCAGTTAGATGCGTCACGGACCACTCTTGCTGCTAGTAATAAGCAGGTATCTGCTGCGGAGGTAGCTTTTGAAGGTGTTAATCTAGAACAAGAGCTGGGGCTGCGAACAACTCTAGATGTTTTAAATGCCGAACAAGAAGTCTTGAATGCTAAGTTATCTGTAGTTGAGGCTGACTATAATGTTTCAACAAATATGTTTAAGCTTTTAATGGCTATAGGTGCTTTTCATTCGGAAGGAATTGAGCTTCCAGTTTCATTTTATAATCCAAAAAAATATTTTGAGGAAATCAATAAAAATAAAATATCAGATTTATTTAAAAAATTTGAATAGAATCTTGTTATAATCCGTGTAATTAAGGATTTATTCCTAAGTAAAAAATACATTAAAGTTTACTCTTATTTAAATAGTGGCTTTTAATAAACATCATCTCGGTCTAAAGGATTTTATAGCTATATCTTATAATATTTTAGGGTATTCAGTTACACGGATATATTAATGCTTAAGAATAAATTTAATGCTTCTGAAGTTGAACCTCGTCTTTATAAAGCCTGGGAAGAAAGTGGTGCTTTTAAACCAAGAAAACCAAGACTTACAGATACCTCCAGCGATAACTATTCAATAATAATTCCACCTCCCAATGTAACCGGAAGTTTACATATGGGTCATGCAGTTAATAATACAATCCAAGATATTTTAATCCGATACAACCGTATGTTAGGTAAGGCTGTTTTATGGCAACCCGGTACAGACCATGCAGGTATAGCGACGCAAATGGTAGTAGAAAGGAAGCTATCTGCTGATAATAAGCAACGTAAAAATATGACGCGCGATGAATTCTTGGGACATGTGTGGAAATGGAAATCTGAAAGTGGCGGCAATATAAACCAACAATTAAGAAGATTGGGCTCATCTTGTGACTGGTCGCGCGAAAAGTTTACTCTTGGTGATCCTGAAAACGAAGATGATAATATGGCAGAAGCTGTCACTAAAGCTTTTGTTGATATGTATAATAAAGGCTTAATTTATCGCGATAAGCGGCTTGTGAATTGGGACCCACATTTCCAAACTGCAATTTCTGACTTAGAAGTTGAAAATATAGAAAAAGATGGACACTTTTGGCATTTCAAATACCCCCTAGCTGACGGAGAAACTTACACATATACTGAGAAAGATGATGAAGGTAATATTTTAATATCTGAGGTTCGTGATTATATTTCAATAGCAACAACTAGGCCAGAGACTATGTTGGGGGATGGAGCTGTTGCTGTGCACCCAGATGATAAAAGATATTCCTCAATAATTGGTAAAAAAGTTAAGTTACCTATTTCAAATAGATTAATTCCAATTATTTCTGATGAATACCCTGATCCAGATTTTGGTTCTGGCGCTGTTAAGATAACTGGTGCTCACGATTTTAATGATTATGAGGTAGCCAAGAGAAATAATATTCCGCTCTACAGCTTAATGGATGAAAGAGGTGTAATGGTGGAAAGTGACTTCATGCCTAAGAAATATGTTGGCATGGATAGATTTCAAGCAAGAAAAGAGGTTGTTAAGGATATTAAAGAAGAGGGTTGCCTGCTTTTAATAGAAGATAAAAAAGTAGTTCAACCGTTTGGTGATAGGTCGGGGGTTGTTATTGAGCCTATGTTAACGGATCAGTGGTTCGTTGCAGCGGATAAATTATCTAAAAACGCAATAAAAAAAGTTAATGATGCTTCAATTAAATTCATACCTAATAACTGGAAAAAAACTTATGATCATTGGATGAATGATATTCAGCCTTGGTGTATATCAAGGCAACTGTGGTGGGGGCATCAAATACCAGTTTGGTATGGTTATAAAAAAGACACCAGCGGAGAAGTTTAAAAACTGGAAAAAAACTTATGATCATTGGATGAATGATATTCAGCCTTGGTGTATATCAAGGCAACTGTGGTGGGGGCATCAAATACCAGTTTGGTATGGTTATAAAAAAGACACCAGTGGCGAAGAAGTTTCAGAATTTATTAACGATAGTAAGAAAAAGCGATTAGTTGAATTTGTTGCTCATAGTGAAGCAGAAGCCATTTCTATGGCTGAAGTGTATTATGAATGCTCAGTGGTGATTGATAATCATAATGATTGCTCACAAGATGATATGATTAAAATTTGGCGTGACCAAGATGTTTTAGACACTTGGTTTTCCTCAGGCCTATGGTCTTTCTCAACAATGGGTTGGCCAAATAAAACAGAAGAGTTGACTCGATTTTATCCAACCTCAACCTTAGTGACTGCATTTGACATCATTTTTTTCTGGGTAGCCAGAATGATCATGTTGGGTTTGCACTTTATGGATGATGTACCTTTTAATGATATATATATACATGCTCTGGTTCTTGATGAACAGGGTAAAAAAATGTCTAAATCAATTGGTAACACTCTAGACCCTCTTGATTTAATTGATGGAGTTAATATTGATGAATTAATTGCAAAGCGTACGCGGGGACTGAAAAACCCTGACACTGCCCCAAAGATTGCCAAGGTTACTCGTAAACAATATCCGAACGGGTTTGAGGCATATGGTGCAGATGCATTAAGGTTTACTTTAGCCTCCATGGCAGGGCAGGGTAGAAATATACGATTGTCAGTGGATAGAATTGCTGGGTATAGAAATTTTGGTACGAAATTGTGGTCTGCAGCTACTTTTGGACAGCTTAACAAATGTATTCCTTCTTCTTCTTTCTGTCCTGAGGATGTTGAGCATGTTTTGAATAAATGGATTATTTCAGAAGCCGAAAATACAATTGCCAAAGTAACAAATCATATAGAAACTTACCGTTTTAATGACTCTGCTGATGAAATTTATAAGTTCTCTTGGGATACATTTTGTGCGTGGTATTTAGAGTTGGTAAAGCCAATTTTATCAGATCAAAAAAATTCTTATAATAAAGAAACACGTGAAACCTTTGCTTGGGTTTTTGATCAAATATTGAAGCTATTACACCCATTTATGCCATTTATAACTGAAGAACTTTGGCAGAATTTATCTAAGAATCGTGATGAAATGCTTATTGTTTCAGAGTGGCCAAAACTATCTGCTAATGTGAAAGTCAACAGTTCTATTTCCGATGTTGCATGGCTTCAAACTTTAGTAACAAATTTACGTTCTGTGCGCGCTGATATGAATATTCCACCCAGTAAGATGGCTCCATTGTTGGTGCTCTCAGATGAGTTAGATCAGAGGTTTAATATATTTTCAGAGCAATTAAAGCCGCTAGCAAGAGTATCGAGCATAAGTTTATCGAGTGTTGTTCCTAGCAGTGCTCTTCAAACCGTAGTTGAGGGTGTTACATATGCAGTACCTCTTGAGGGGTTGCTTGATAAAAAAATTGAAAGAGACCGTTTGAATAGAGAAATATCCAAGATTAGCTTAGAAATTAAGAAAATAGATGCCAAACTGTCTAACCAATCTTTTGTAAGAAATGCTCCCGAAAAGGTTGTGTCACTTCAAAAAGACCGTAAAGTGTCGTATGAAAATGAATTGGAAAAGCTAAATTTAGCTTTAGTAAACCTTAATTAATCACAGATCAAAGGTTCCAATGACGGGTACATGGTCAGATGGTTTTACTCCGTCTCTAACATTTTTGTCTATCTCTAGTTTTATGATTGTATCCGCTGCTTGCGCGGATAGTAATAGGTGGTCAATTCTAATTCCGTGATTGTTTTGCCAAGAGCCTCCCTGGTAATCCCAAAATGTATATTGACCTGGCCTGTCATCCATTTGCTTAAAAGCTTCGGTAAACCCCAAATTTAACAAACTTCTCCAGTAAAAATGAGTTTCTTTTCTAAAAGCTGCATCACCGATCCAGTTTTTGTAATCATAAACGTCTTTATTTTCTGGAATCACGTTGTAATCACCTGCAAGTATAGTAGGTAGTTCATCTGATAATAATATTGCCGAATATTCTTTCAATCGCCGCATCCAATTAAGTTTATATTCATACTTTTCTGAAAATTTACCATTTTCATTAAATACAGGATTGCCATTTGGTAGGTAAATTGATGCAACACGAAATAGCTTTTTTGGACCAGTTATCAATGCTTCTATATATCTTGACTGATCATCAGATTCATCGCCAGGAAGTTTTACTTTAACCTCTTTAATTGGATATTTAGAAAGAATAGCAACGCCATTATAACTTTTTTGACCATGAGTTTCTATATTGTAACCGAGTGCTTCAATCTCTAGTCGAGGAAAAGCTTCATCTATCGTTTTTATTTCCTGCAAGCATACAACATCAGGATTTTTGTCTGACAACCATTTGATAACAGCATGCATGCGTGCATTAATTGAATTAACATTCCAGGTAGCTATTTGCATATTTGGACTATTTAACCTCCAATAATTGCATATTGAAAATTAGAGTAGCGTTTTCTGGAATGCCAGGCCGTCCTGCAGGACCATATGCTAAATTTCCAGGTACATATAGTATCCATGCAGAACAGGGTTTCATGAGGCTGAGTGCTTTTTTATAAATGCGTTTGCATTATATTCCAAAGGCTGTCCCCTTTCATATGAGCTATCAAAGACGTTTCCGTCAGGAAAATATCCATGATAATTTGCGCTTATTACCTGAGGGCCAATTGGTGATACCCCATTACTTATTCCTTCCTTTACTACCTTGAATTGCAAACCACTTTCGAGTGTGATGACGTCAGCCCTTAGTCCATTTTCTTTGTGCCAGTTGTTATAATCATTTGAGGCTGAAGGCGCTGTGTCGGCATACTGAGCAACATTATTTATTATTTGTTCTTGGGGGCAACTTGACACCTCAGAAATTGATTTTTCTAGCTTTATAGTGTCAGGGCTATTAGCCGAGCAGGCAATTATTGCCAAGTAAGGTGCACTAATAATAAACGATCTTAGGGACATAATTTCTCCATTTTAATTAATAAACTATCTTGCTAATTCTCTCATGGCATTTTCCAATCCTGATAAAGTCATCGGAAACATTCTGTTTTCTCCAATTAAATCTTGTATCATTTTTGTTGATTGCGAATATTGCCAGTACTTTTCTTCAGTTGGATTAATCCAAATTAAATGCGGGTATATGTCGGCTAATCTTTTGAGCCATACTGCTCCTGATTCTTCGTTCCAGTGTTCAACTGAGCCACCTCGCATGGCTACTTCATATGGACTCATGGCTGCATCACCAACTATAACCACTCTATAATCGGAGGGAAATTTATGCAATATATCCCATGTTGGCGTCACTTCTCTCATCCGTCTTATATTATCTTTCCAAACATGTTCATATATGCAGTTATGGAAGTAGAAGTATTCTAATCTTTTGAATTCACTTCTAGCCGCTGAAAATAAATCTTCAGCCTGCTTGACATGAGCATCCATTGAGCCACCAATGTCAAAAAAGGTCAAAACTTTTACTGCATTGCGTTTTTCAGGTCTCATCTGAATATCAAGCCAACCTTTTTTAGCCGTACCGTTAATTGTACCGTCTAAATCAAGTTCATCAACGGCGCCTTCTCGTGCAAATTTTCTTAATCGTCTTAGTGCAACTTTTATATTTCTAGTGCCTATTTCACGATCGCCGTCTAAATTTTTAAAATTACGTTTGTCCCACACTTTAATAGCTTTTCCGTGTCTTCCTTCTGTTTGACCAATTCGGATGCCCTCTGGATTATAACCATACGCGCCAAATGGTGACTTTCCTGCAGTACCTATATTTTTGTTACCGCCCTCATGCCTTTTATCTTGGTTCTCAAGCCTCTCTTTGAGAGCTTCCATAATTTTATCGAAGTCTCCTAAAGATTCTATTTCTGCCATCTCCTCAGGCGTTAAGTTTGCTTCGGCTAAAGCCCTTAGCCAATCCGCTGGTATTTCATGGTCTTCTTGCCCAAAAATATCGGATAAATAATCTATTCCGCGAAATATATGAGAAAAGACTTGGTCAAATTTATCAAGATCTCTTTCATCTTTAACTAATGTTGTACGGGAGAGATAGTAAAATTCATTTAAACTATCATTTGCAACGTTTTTGTCTACTCCCTCCAGTAGAGTAAGGTACTCCCTAATGGATACGGGTATTTTAGCGGATCTAAGCTCTTTAAAGAATTTTTGAAACATTATGAGACAGTTTCCCGATGGTTGATGGAAGGCTTTTTATATCTTTCACAAACTTCAACGCTTTTCAATAGCATGATGAAGACTTATAGAACCTTATTAATAGGTAAAACGTAGACAACATATGAAAAAATATACAAAACCAATCTGCATATTTATAATAATATTCTTAATGTTAGGTGTGCTATTCCTAAAAACCCCAACAGCCGTAAAATTAGATGAAGATAAAATATTTGATATTGCCTCAACTTATGATGCCAGAATTATTCGTGATGACTTCGGGGTACCACATATTTTTGGAGAAACGGATGCCGACTCCACATTTGGATTTGGTTATGCACATGCTGAAGATGATTGGGAAACTATACAAGATGTACTTATCTCAGCACGTGGAATGACCTCCCAATATAAAGGTAAAGACTCGCTTATTACAGATTATCTTTTTGATTTGTTTAAAGTTAAAGAGGCAGTAGAAAGCAAATATGACACGCACATTAACTCAAAGACTAAAGCTGTTATAAAAGCATATGCAGATGCTATAAATTTATTTGCTGTAGAAAATAAGGATAGAGTTTTACCGGGTGTCTTACCTGTGACGGAATTCGATATTGTTGCTGGTTTTACATGGGCAACTCCGTTTTTTTATAGATTAGATGGTCAGCTTGAGGAGCTATTCACTAGCGAAAATAAACCTGAGGTTTCACCTTGGCAGCAGCAATCAAATATAAACTTACCAGAAGCTGTTCGTGGTTCTAATGGGTTTGCAATAGCCCCAAGTAGATCTGATGATAATCATACGCGATTGATAGTTAACTCTCATCAACCAATGAATGGACCATATGCATGGTATGAGGCTCACATTGTGTCTAAAGATATGAATTTTGCAGGAGCTACCTTCCCTGGAACCCCAATACTTGTACAGGGTGTGAGCCCAGATCTAGGTTGGACACAAACAGTAAATGCACCTGACTTAGTTGATATTTATTCGTTGGAAGTGGATAATGCGAAAAGACCCTCTCAATATATGCTTGATGGGAAATGGCATAAGTTTAAAAAATCATGGTCAACTTTCCGTGTTAAACTATGGGGTCCTTTCTCATTTCCAATAGTTAAGTCTGTTCTTTGGTCTGCACACGGGCCTGTAATTAAAGCCCCAACAGGTGTTTATGCCATTAGGTTCTCTGGCTTACAGGAGGTTGGTGCAATCCAACAATGGTACGATATGAGCAGAGCAAAAAACATGGATGAATGGCGAAAAGCAATATCACAAAATGGTGTTCTCAGCTTTAATATAACCTATGCCGATAAAGAGGGTAATATAGGTGAGATTTACAATGCAAAAATGCCTAAGCGTGTAGAGGGTGTTGACTGGAGTAAACACTTGCCCGGAGACACTTCTGAGCTGATATGGGACCAATATTTATCCACTGATGAGCTTCCTCAGATATGGAATCCTTCATGTGGTTGGTTGTTTTCAGCTAATTCGACACCTTTTAAACACTTCTGAGTTGATATGGGACCAATATTTATCCACTGATGAGCTTCCTCAGATATGGAATCCTTCATGTGGTTGGTTGTTTTCAGCTAATTCGACACCTTTTAAAATTACTGACCCTAAATGCAATAACAACCGTTCAGACTTCTCAAAAACAATGGGTATTGAAGAAAGGTTTACAAATAGAGCAAGACGTTCATTAGCTCTTTTTAGTCCAGATCCAATAATTTCAGAGTTTGACTTACTTAAATACCGATCTGACACATTTTATGATGCAAAATCTGAACTGATGAATTTAGTGCGTATCTTAATTAATATTGAATCAGAAAATCCGATAGTTATTGAAGCTCAAAAAGTTTTAAAAGAATGGGACGGGGACACCAAAAAAGAAAATCGCGGAGCAGCATTAGCGGTAATTACAGGAACATTAGCGATAATTACAGGAATGCGATCTCTTGGGTATGAATATATCAAAAAAGATCAAGACCCGCTTGAAATGCTTATTAAAACCGCCAAAGAACTTAAGAGTCGATATGGAAGAATTGACCCAGAATGGGGTAAAATTAATAGAATTCAAAGAGGTAATTACGACTTACCATTAGATGGTGCTCCTGATATTTTGAGAGCAATTTATGCTGACCGAGATGGAATTTCAAAAAGTGGAGTGATGAATGCTTTTGCAGGAGACACCCATATTATGTATGCAGATTGGAATTCGGAAGGAGTTTTGGATCTAAAGTCAATTCACCAATACGGATCTGCAACGATAGATGATACTTCTACGCATTATGATGATCAGGTTGAGATGTTCACAGCAGGTAAGTATAAGAATATGCCGATGTATCTCGAAGATGTTATAAAGGTTAAGACTCGTGATTATCGTCCAGGTAAAGGTTAGAATTTAGGCAAAATAATCTATATATTTTGCCTAAAAATAACAATTAAACATCTATTTTACATCAAACCTATCAGCCATCATAACTTTATCCCATGCTTTGATGAAATCGCGAGTAAATTTATCTTCAGCGCCTGATTCAGCATATACTTCCGCCAGCCCACGTAATATCGAATTAGAACCAAAAACAAGATCGACACGTGTTCCTGTATATGTCAATTCTCCAGAGCTACGGTTATATCCATTAAATATCTCTTCTGATGAATCAGCTGGTTCCCACTTTGTTGACATATCAAGTAAGTTTATGAAGAATTCATTCGTTAGAGTTTCAGTGTTATTTGTAAAAAGACCGTGCTCTATACCATGCGCATTTGCACCTAAGCTTCTTAATCCACCTACAAGTACAGTCATTTCTGGAGCAGTGAGACCAAGTAGTTGGGCTTTATCAATAAGTAGAGTTTCTGTAGTTCTTGGGTCATCAGTGTTCTTGAAATTACGAAAACCATCAAATTTTGGTTCAAGAAGATTAAAGCTTTCTATGTCAGTTTGAACATCCGTTGCATCAGTTCTTCCTCCTGTGAAAGGAACTGACTTCCCAGAGGCTTTTTCAATTGCTGCACAGCCGCCCAATACTATTAGATCAGCCAAGGAAATGTTAGTATCAGATTCAGATTTGATTTTTTCTAGCTCAGAAATTACTACATCAGTACCTTTGTTTACTTCCCAGTCTTTTTGCGGGGCTAAGCGAATTCTAGCGCCATTTGCGCCCCCCCTTTTGTCGGATCCTCTAAATGTTGCAGCTGACGCCCACGCAGTTGTAACGAGTTGTGCAGTAGTAAGACCACTCGAAAGTATCTTGCTTTTTAAAAGTGATAATTCTTTCTCTGTTGGCAAGGGACCTTTATGTTTAGGAACAGGATCTTGCCATATAAGCTCCTCATCTGGAACCTCTTTACCAAGATAGCAACTAACAGGTCCCATATCTCTATGCGTTAACTTGAACCAAGCTCTAGCGTAAGCATCAGCAAACTCTTCTGGATTATCTAAAAAGTTTTTAGAAATTTTAGCGTAAGCGGGATCTAGCTTTAAAGCCATATCTGCTGTTGTCATCATCAGTGGCTGTTGTTTGGTGGCATCATGTGCCGTTGGTGCCATAGGAGCATTCGATTCTTTGGTAGGTGTCCATTGTACATGGCCAGAATTACTAGTCGTTTGCTCCCAATCATTACCTAGCAATACCTCAAAGTATTCCATATTCCATTCATTAGGTGTTGGTGTCCAAGACCCTTCAAACCCAGCAGTAGTAGTGTCATTCGCATTACCTTTACCGTGGGTATTATGCCAGCCAAAACCTTGGGCTTCTATTTTTGCTCCTTCTGGCTCTACGCCAACTTTATCTTCTGGGCCAGCACCGTGACCTTTTCCGAATGTATGACCGCCAGCAACCAATGCAACAGTCTCGTAGTCATCCATTGCCATCCGCGCAAATGTATCACGAATATCATAAGCTGACTTCAAAGGATCTGGATTTCCATTTTTTTTTGGGCCTTCTGGATTTACGTATATTAAGCCCATTTGAACTGCGGCTAAGGGAGTAGAGAGGTCTCTATCGCCAGAATAACGCTTATCATCAAGCCACTCTGTTTCTGGTCCCCAATAAATGTCTTCTTCTGGTTCATAAACATCTTCACGTCCACCACCAAAGCCGAACGTTTTAAAACCACAAGATTCCATAGCAACATTCCCGGCTAGTATCATGAGATCAGCCCAAGATAGTTTATTTCCATACTTAGATTTGATGGGCCATAAAAGCCGTCTTGCTTTATCTAAGTTTCCATTGTCTGGCCAGCTGTTTAAAGGAGCAAACCTTTGTGATCCAGAGTTAGCTCCCCCCCTACCATCATATGTCCTGTATGTCCCAGCGCTATGCCAAGTCATACGAACGAAAAAACCAGCATAAGTTCCATAATCAGCAGGCCACCAATCTTGGCTATTCGTCATTAGGTCTGTAAGATCTTTTTTAACTTCATCTAAGTCTAAGCTTTGAAATGCTTCAGCATAACTAAAGTCAGGGTCCATTGGGTTAACATTTGATGAGTTTTGATTTAAAATTTTAAGGTTTAATTGCTCGGGCCACCAGTGATGGTTGGCAATTGCTCCGGTAGCCGAAACTTTATTAGCTCCATGCATAACTGGACATTTCCCTTTTGAATTTTCTGTGGTATCACTCATCTTCTTCTCCAAGTCTAATTAATCTAAACGTACAATAAGTATTTACTAAGCAAAGTTCCAATCGATAATACCTTTTTTTCTGATAGTTTCTAGCTATAGAATTGTTATTTCTGGGGACTTCTAGAGGAAAAAAACTTTAGAGTTAATTACTTTTGTCTGGTTTTCCGTAGTCTCGTCTAAGCCTTTGCCCCATTCGCGTAAGCATCTCGTAATTAATAGTTCCTATTTCATTTGCTTCGTTTTCTAGCTGGTCACCACGAAAAACAACTACACCACCAACCTCCTTATGCATATGTACGTTAGTAATATCAATCATGGTAAGATCCATGGAGACTCTACCTACGATTGGAACTTTTTCATCATGTAATGTAGCATAACCTCTATTTGAGGCTAAAACAGGAATACCATCAGCATACCCAGCTCCTACAATAGCTATTTGCATATCTCTAGGAGCTATGTAACTTGCATTATATCCGAGACTTTCTCCTTTACTTATATTTCTAATTTGAAGAATAGGAGCAAGTAATGTAACCACAGTGCGAATATCTTCTTGCTCAGGTTTTGTAGTAGCATAACCTCCATAAAGCCCAATACCTGGACGAACCATTTGAAAATGGTAAGGTTTTCCTAAGTAAATTCCAGCTGTGTTTGATAAACTCAAAGGTGTTAATGGTAATTGCGCTGCAGATTTCTTAAATTTTGCTAATTGATTTGCATTCATTGGGTGTGTTTTGTCTGAGGCACAAGCTAAGTGACTCATTACCCACTCAGGATTAAGTTCGTTCCAAAGAGATCTATCGCGTGCAAATTCTTTAAACTCCTCTGGATCAAACCCCAGTCTGTTCATTCCTGTATCAATATGTATTGCGGTATATGGAGGTTCATTAACATTTCTGCTTACCTGAGCCCAAAATCGTGCTTGCTCTAATGAATTAATAACCGGTTTTAGTTTAGCTCCTAGCAAAACACCTTTATCTCTAGGGGAGGGACCGTTTAGTACATAAATTGCAGAATTAGGCCCAACGCTATCACGCAAAATTTTACCTTCACCTGCTGTGGCTACAAAAAAAATACGGCAACCAGCTCCATATAAAGCACGACCCACCTGAGTTGAGCCAAGTCCATAGGCGTCAGCCTTGACAGAAGCTCCAATTTTTGCATTTCCAGAGCGCTCTTTTAATGATTGGTAATTATATCTTAAATTCTCAAGATTAACTCTCAAAGTAGGTCGTGATGAATAGCTCATTGACGGTTGTGACACATTTAACTCATTTTTCTTAATGACTACCGCTGAAGTGGTCATCAGGGGCAAGATTGCCAAATTTAGTAAGGTCTGGGTTAAATGAGAGCTTAACAGTACCGATAGGCCCGTGTCGTTGCTTTCCAATAATAATTTCTGCCTTTCCGTGCAGCTGTTCCATATCTTCTTGCCACTTTAAATGCTCTTCCGTTCCTTCCGAGGGTTCTGAACGCGCAAGATAGTACTCTTCACGATAGACAAACATAACAACATCAGCGTCCTGTTCTATTGAGCCTGATTCTCTTAAATCAGACAGCTGTGGGCGTTTGTCTTCACGTTGTTCAACTTGACGCGATAGTTGAGCGAGAGCTAATATTGGAATATCTAGTTCTTTGGCAAGAGATTTTAGGCCCTGTGTGATCATCGATACTTCTTGAACTCGGTTTGTGGAGTTATTCATTCCTGTACCACCAGTTAAAAGTTGAAGATAGTCTACCACTATCATATCGAGACCTACCATTCGTTTAAGTCTACGAGCCCGTGCAGAAAGTGCTCCAATAGAGATACCTCCTGTATCATCTATATGCAACGGTAAGCTAGAAATTTCATCTGCACTATCCCTCATATGCTCATATTGTTCTACAGTAATATCACCACGGCGTATTTTGTGCGATGGCACCTTGCTCCAATAGAGATACCTCCTGTATCATCTATATGCAACGGTAAGCTAGAAATTTCATCTGCACTATCCCTCATATGCTCATATTGTTCTACAGTAATATCACCACGGCGTATTTTGTGCGATGGTACCTGCGAGTGCTCGGACAATAGTCTAGTTGCCAGTTGTTCAGAGCTCATCTCTAGGGAAAAAAACCCTACAATACCACCCGCCGCTGTTTTTTCTATTCCATTATCATCTTTTTCAGATTTATATTTTTTAGCAATATTGAATGCAATGTTAGTGGCTAGCGAGGTTTTACCCATCGATGGACGACCAGCAAGAATAATAAGATCAGATTTGTGCATTCCTCCCAGTTGTCTATCAAGATCAATAAACCCTGTTGAAGTTCCAGATAAATGACCATCACGCGTGAATGCTGCTGATGCCATTTCAATAGATTTTATTAGGGCTTTTTGAAAATCAACAAACCCATTTTGTGTTCCGCCAAGTTCGGCAAGGTTATAGAGTTGGCTTTCAGCATTTACTATTTGTTTATGAGCATCTGCTTCATTGTCGGGGTTAGTAGCTTCACTTTTTATTTCATCTCCTAAACGAATGAGCTCGCGTCGCATAGCTAGGTCAAAAATAAGTTTTGCATATTCTGGTGCAGCAGTGCTTGAGGGTGCATTATCCAATAGAAGGGCAAGGTACTCCACACCCCCTATGTCTACTAATGTCTCGTCTTGTGAAAATCTGTTTTTGAGAACTATAGCATCCGCTAGATTACCTCGCTCTATCAAGACAGCTATTGAGTCATAAATCCTGATATGAATTGGATTATAAAAGTGTTTAGCTTTAACAATACTAGAAACACGATGATAAACCTCATTATCGTACAAAAGGGCACCTAGGAGTGCTTGTTCTGCTTCTTGACTTTGTGGTGTTGAGTCTAGATCAGATTTTTGTGATTCTTGATAACTTGAATTTACTGCCATACAATTCTTTATTCCAAGATTGATAAGTCTCATAGCCTTAAAAGTATTATTTCTCGTTGAAATTCATTATAAAATATTATCCACAATTAATCCTGTGGATAATGGGGATAAAATTAAAAAAGTTCTTATCACAAAATGTATGTTCGGTAAATTTCTTTTGATTAACTATTTATCCTTTGCGTAATACTTTATTAACTCAATAAAGCTTGGCATTTAATAAATGTTCCCCTACTGTTCTCTTATGGTAAAGTCGCGCATTATAGGTTTTGATCCATCCTTAGTAGCTTTTGGGTGGGGTATAATTGATACTCAAGGTATGAAAATAAAGCATGTCGCACACGGAGTTATAAGGCCTTCAGCTAAAAATGATCTACATATACGTCTTCGTGATCTCTACACAGCTATTACAGAAATTATTATGGAATATTCCCCAAAATCAGCTGCAGTAGAGGAGGCTTTTATGAAAAATAATCCCGCAAGTGCGATTAAATTAGGTCATGCCCGCGCAGCTTGTTTAATACCTTCAAGTTTAGCAGGTCTACAAGTTGGCGAATATTCACCACGCTCTGTTAAGAAATCTGTTGTTGGAACAGGAGCAGCCGATAAGTCTCAAGTTGCTCATATGGTAAATATTTTATTACCCTCAAGTAACGTTGAAGCTGGTGATGCAGCTGATGCACTGGCTATTGCAATATGTCACTCGCAAAATATGAATTCTTTAAAGAATATATATGGGAGGGCGTCATGATAGGTATGCTAACTGGAACTTGCCTGGTTAAAGGGGAGGGAGAAATTATTATTGATGTAAATGGAGTTGGATACCTAGTTCAATGTGGCTCTAAAGCCAGTACAGAAGTAAGTGTAGGTGAAACAATATGTATGCATATTGAAACACACGTTCGTGAACAAGCAATAACTTTGTATGGCTTCAGAACTGAGGATGAGCGGTCGTGGTTTGTGCATTTGCAATCAGTTCAAGGTGTAGGTCCTAAAGCGGCTTTGGCTATCCTTGATATTTTAAATCCAAGTCAAATTCTTTCATCAGCTAGCCTAGGTGATAAAACATCTTTTGCGAAGGCAAAGGGAATAGGCCCTAAGTCTGCAAGCCGAATAGCTAGCGAGCTAGCATCAAAACCCTTGCCTAAAACACGAGGTCTATCTGGTTTGAATACATCTGATTTAGATAATCGTTTACCAAATTCTAATATTAATAAAATTGAGAATACGGAATTAACATTAAGAAATGATGCAATTTCAGCTCTTGGAAATTTAGGTGTTGGGCAATCTGATGCATTGCGTGCGGTTGCAAGAGCCTTTAATATAATAGATGGTGTTCCTTTGTTGGATGATTTGATTAAGTTGTCATTAAAAGAATTGGGTAAGTAGTTGGAAGATCCTAATAGAATTATAGATACTGACAACCAACTGGGTGACGGACATGACCGTGCTTTGCGGCCTCTGTCTTTTCGCGACTTCACAGGTCAAAGAGGGGCAATAAAAAATCTTAAGGTTTATGTAGATGCTGCTAGGCGCAGAGAAGAGCCTTTAGATCATCTGTTATTATCAGGCCCCCCAGGTTTAGGTAAAACTACACTTGCGCAAATTGTTTCCAGGGAGTTAGGAGTCAACTTTCGCTCTACATCTGGTCCTGTAATAAGCAAAGCTAGTGATTTGGCAGCTTTACTAACAAATTTAGAGCCGCGTGATGTTCTATTTATTGATGAAATACATCGCTTAAACCCAAGTGTAGAAGAAGTTTTATATCCGGCTATGGAAGATTTTGAGCTTGACCTAATTATTGGTGATGGGCCTGCCGCTAGATCAATTAAAATTGATTTGTCTCCATTTACGTTGATAGGCGCAACAACTCGAGCAGGACTTTTGGCTACACCTTTAAGGGACCGGTTTGGTATACCCATTCGTTTAGAATTTTATACAACTCAAGAGTTGTCTGCAATTATACTCCGAAGTTCCAAAAAACTTAATATGAATTTAACAGAGAACGGAGCTAAAGAAATTGCAAACCGTTCTCGTGGTACCCCTAGAGTAGCAGGCCGTCTACTCCGACGAGTCAGAGATTTAGCAGAAGATAGTGGTTATATTGAGATTAATCATAAGGCCGCAAATGAAGCTCTTTTGCGTTTGGGGGTTGATGCAACTGGATTGGATCAACAAGACAACAGTTATTTAAGGGCAATATGTGAGAAGTTTTATGGTGGTCCTGTCGGTATCGATACTTTAGCTGCAGCATTATCTGAAGCTCGTGATGCTATTGAAGATGTAATTGAACCTTATTTGATACAGTTAGGTTTTTTGCAGCGCACACCCAGGGGTAGAATTGCAACTCCAAGAGCTTATACACACTTAGGTTTGAAAATACCTGAAAATAATATGACTTCTGAAATTGATGGTGCGAAATAGATGAGTTTAATTTCTACAATGGGTGAATTTAAAGGTAGAGAACATCACTTCCCATTACGTGTATTCTATGAGGATACTGATTTCACAGGTATAGTATATTATGCAAATTATTTAAGATTTTTTGAGAGAGCTAGAAGTAGTTTTTTTAGGTTGGTAGGATTTAATCATGCAGAGCTTTGGAATTCTGAGGATCCTATTGCTTTTGCCATCAGAAGCATTCAAATTGATTATAAAAAGTCTGCAAAAGTAGATGATGATTTAAGTATTGTTACCACTTATGATAAAATTAGAGGTGCTCGGCTTTGGGTGACTCAATCTTGTTATAGGGGAAGTGAATTACTTGTAACTGCTACTAGTGAAGCAGCATGTATCTCGCCTGAGGGTAAACCAAAAAGAGCGCCTAGCTGGATGACTTCACAGTTATCACAGTATTTATTAATTGATTAACTCTTAATCAATTGGGCTAATCTACTTATTCATTGAGCGTCGTTAAAAGGATTAAGAAAATTTCATTCAAAGACCAGTTATTTTTACTTCCAAATGATTTCTTTGATAATGGGAGGCATGAGTATTGTCCTGAGTGTGCCGAAATGTGGGGCATTATTAATTATTTTCCAATAATTAGACCTAGTTTGGAGATTATTTATGTCTCAATTGATAAACCAAGAAAAAAGTTAGTAGATATGATTGGCCATGAAAATCAAAATTGTCCTACTTTGATACTTAATGATAAAAGTCCAATATACGAGAATTGTGGGCTATTATCAGTTAATGAATACAATTTTTTTAATAATGTTCGCGATATTGGTCTTTACTATAGTCATCGATTTAAAACGTCCTATCCAAGAGGCGCGTAAATTTCTATCACTTAGCTCAATTGGCGCTACCAATTGTTTCCCCGATACCAGGGCCAACGTTTCCAAGCAGTATATTTTCCTTATCGCATATATCTAAAATTTTATTTCCGTTTGAGTCTTGATAATAAATACTGGCCTGTTTGATTACTACTTCTCTTTTTACTTTATTTTCAATAGGCTCGTATGGTGGGTTATCTATAATTGTAATCGCATATTGTATCTTTGTTTTTGTTTTATATCTAAAATTTTATTTCCGTTTGAGTCTTCATAATAAATATTGGCCTGTTTGATTACTACTTCTCTTTTTACTTTATTTTCAATAGGCTCGTATGGTGGGTTATCTATAATTGTAATCGCATATTGTATCTTTGTTTTTGCAGGGACTTCTACTTTTATAAGTGAAGATACTGAAATACATGTTTCTATAGGAGTAACATTAAGGCTATTCGCATTTTGATTTTCGGGGACTGTTTCACACGATAGTAGTCCTATACATAATAAGATACTTATATTTTTGATGTTAACTCGCATTAATTGCTCCTATAACTCTATTTTAGCATATATTTATGAAAAAAGCTAATTTATGCCTAATTTTCTTCTGGATATTGCATAAAGTTATTTGAGTTACTCTTTAATTTGCTAAACTTATTATTTAGTAGGTATTTTATTAAGTTTTGTTTGTTATATTAAGCTTTCAGTAAGATAAAAAATGGAGAAGATGCAGTGCAGTTATTCGAATTATTTTTACAAGCCAATGCCTTGGATTCAATTTTAGTAGATGACTTTTCCTTTCGTTCTTTATTTTTGCGAGCAGACTGGGTTGTGAAGGGAGTGATGCTCATGCTTATAGCAGCATCTATTTGGTCTTGGGCCATAGCAGTTGATAAAGCGATTATGATTTTTTCTTTAAATAAGCATGCAAAAATATTTGAGAATATTTTTTGGTCAGGGAAAACTCTTGATGAACTTAAAGTTGAGTTGGCAGACAATCCAAGAGATCCAATGTCTCGTGTTTTCTCTGCGGCCATTAAGGAGTATGATGAATATAATTCTCTAAAAAAGAAGTCTAATGCATCCATTTCTTCTCAATACCGGATTGATAGCATTATGAGTTTAATTGTTAATCGGGAGCTATCAAAGTTAGAGAGAGGCATGACCATATTAGCCACTATTGGTTCCTCATCAGTGTTCATAGGTTTATTTGGAACAGTTTGGGGGATTATGAATTCTTTTCGTGCTATTGCAGTATCGCAAAACACAAGTTTAACTGTTGTTGCTCCGGGAATAGCTGAAGCCCTTTTTGCCACCGCTCTAGGTTTGATTGCTGCAATTCCAGCAGTTATATTTTACAATAAATATACTGCTGATTTAAATAAATATGGTGGACGCCTTGAAGGGTATGCTGATGAATTATCTGCAATTTTATCTCGTAAAATTAGTAAGAATATTTAATTGGAGAGAGAAATGACTAATTTTCAAGCTGGAAACAAACGTTGGAAAAGGCATCGAAATAACTCTGAATTAAAATCTGAAATTAATATTACTCCTTTAGTAGACGTTATGCTTGTTCTTCTCATTGTTTTTATGATTGCAGCTCCTCTGCTAAGTGTTGGGGTTCCTGTTAATTAATTAATATTACTCCTTTAGTAGACGTTATGCTTGTTCTTCTCATTGTTTTTATGATTGCAGCTCCTCTGCTAAGTGTTGGGGTTCCTGTTAATTTACCAAAAACTGAAGCTAAAAGTTTATTGTCTCAAAAAGACCCCTTAACTATCACAATAGATTCGACTGGTAAAATCTTTATTCAAGATGAGGAAGTCTTATCCGAACAGCTAGCGGCAAAGTTAAATGCAATCATTGATAACGGATATGAAGAAAAAATTTATATTAGGGGGGACCGTTCCACGGAATATGGAAAAATTTTAAAAGTTATGGCACGTATAAACACTGCGGGTTTTGAAAATATTGGATTAGTAACAGATCCAATTAACCAATAGATGCGATTTGGTTTTTTTATATCACTATTTTGTCACGTGATTGTACTGATAGGAGGTCTCTTTTTATTTGATGAAAACCTAGAAAGTTTACCAAAAACAACAATTGTACCAATAAATTTAGTCACAATTTCGGATAATACTAATATTAGGGGTACATACACTGAAAAACTATCTGAAGAAACTAAAACTCGTTTTAGTGCAAGTGAAGCAAAGTATGCTGAGGCGAAAAATAACAGAAATTCAAAAAGTTTTGCGGATGAATATAATCTAGCTAATAATAACTCTAAAAAATATATATTTGATTTAGATAAATTATCATCCATGGTTGATAAGAGCAAAGATAATACAACGCCAAAACTTAATAGCACTATTTCATCACCTGACAATATTGATATTATAGAGAGGTCATCCAAGGGCGAGGGCAATAAAATGACTGTGAGTGAAGTTAACGCATTACAGTCAGCAATGTACCGTTGTTGGAGAATGCCAGCTGATGCGGTAAACCCTCAAAACTTAATTGTAAAACTTGAAGTAGCAATGCTCCCCGGAGGTTATGTTCAAAATGTTGAAGTTATAAATAGGTTAGAGCAGAGGCAACTTGACCCAAGTAATGCTTTTTGGGATGTGGCGGAGCAAAGAGCGGTAAGGGCAGTTTCGCAATGTGCTCCTTATAGTTTTCTGCCAGTTAAAAAATATAACCAATGGAAAAAAATTACACTGAATTTTAGACCGGAGCTATAGTAGAAAACTATGAAAAAATATAATATTTTTAAAAATTCGATATATCATCTTAGTATATATTTGTTTCTAGTGCTGCTTTCTTCGGTTTCAGCAGCGGCTCAACTCACGATAGATATCACAAAAGGTAATATAGACCCGACGCCAGTAGCTGTTCCTGATTTTTTGTCTGAAAATCCTGAATTGTCTCAACTTGGAGAAGACATGGCATCTGTTATAAGAAACAATTTAAAACGATCTGGGCTTTTTGTATCCTTAAACCCCGAAGGTTTTTTGGAGACCCAAGTAAATATTGATTATCAACCTAATTTTTCTTCTTGGCGTGTTATAAATGCACAGGCATTGGTTTCAGGACGAATAGTGTCTGAAAGTTCAAATAAATTAAGAGTTGAATTCCGTTTATGGGATATATTCGCAGGGAAACAATTGATAGGAATGAGGTTTATAACAAAAAATGATCAATGGAGAAGAGCAGCTCATAAAGCCTCAGATGAGATATACAAAGCGCTTACTGGTGAAATTGGTTATTTTGACAGCAGAATAGTCTTTATCGATGAAAAAGGTTCAAAACTTAATCGCAAAAAAAGTTTAGCTATCATGGATCAAGATGGTTATGGGGTAAAATTGCTTACTAATGGATCCCAACTTATACTTACACCACGATTTTCGCCTTCTGCACAAAAAATAGTTTATTTAAGTTATGAGAATATTACCCCTAGTGTTTACTTATTAGACATAGAAACAGGAAAACGTACTAAGCTTGGATCATATCCAGGTATGACCTTTGCTCCACGCTTTTCATCTGATGGCAATAAATTACTCTTATCAATGATTAAAGGTGGAAACAGTGATATATATTCCCTTGACCTCAATAGTGGACTTTCCACTCGTTTAACTAATGATTCATCAATAGATGTTTCTGGTAGTTATTCACCTGATGGTAAGCAAATTGTTTTTAATTCAGATAGAGGAGGTAATCCTCACCTGTATATAATGAACTCTGATGGAACTAATAAAAAAAGAATAAGTTTTGGCGAGGGTCGATACTCATCTCCTGTCTGGTCTCCTCGTGGAGATAAAATTGCTTTTGTTAAAAGCTTAAATGGTAAATTTTCTATAAGCGTTATAAATCCAGATGGTAGTGATGAAAGAGCTTTAACAGAAAGTTTTATGGATGAAGGTCCTGCTTGGTCTCCAAATGGACGGGTAATAGTTTTTTCTAGAGAGACTAGGGGTCGATACGGGTCTAACTCTATTTGGTCTGTTGATTTAACGGGCCGTAACTTAAAAAAAGTTAATACGCCAGGTAAGGCATCCGATCCAGCTTGGTCGCCATTATTACCTTAAAGAGAGCATTACAGAAATAGTTTTTTCCACTGTTTTAGTGTTAAATTTTAGATTAACCGCATGAAGGTTGATTTTTTTCTTGATTGATTACCAATCTACGGCTTTACTGAATGTAAAATAACCGCCTACTAAAGGACTTTAACATGAATATAAAACCATTTGCTATTTCATTTTCTATATTAGCGCTGAGTGCTTGTGCTAGCCAACCACCAGTTCAGCCTGCACCACCGCCTCCGCCCCCTGTAGTTGAAGCTCCTGTTATTGTTGAAGAAGCCCCAGCTCCAGTGATACAAGAACCGGTAGTTGAAGAAATTGTTCTTCCTAAACTACCGACGCCAGGGTCACTTGAAGATTTCATTATGAGTTCAGGTGGAGACACTCGTGTTTATTTTGATTATGATCAATACTCATTAACTGATTCAGCAGTTGCGTCTCTTCGTGCCCAATCAAGTTGGTTAAAAACTTATACTGATGTCAATGTTATTATTGAGGGTAATGCTGATGAACGTGGAACTCGTGAATACAACTTAGCTTTAGGTGCTAGAAGGGCTGAGTCTGTAAGTTCATTTATGGTTGGTCTAGGTGTTAGTCCCACACAAATTAATGTTGTATCTTATGGTAAGGAAAGACCTATTGATGCGCGATCTAATGAGGACGGCTGGTCTCTAAATAGAAATGCTAATACAAAAATAATGTCGGGTACTGTTAATTAGTTCTTTTAACTAATTGATTGTTAATATTATTTTGAATAAACTCACAAGGTCCGTGGTGAAATAATGTTACGAGTATTACTACTTTCTTTACTAATATTACCTCAATTATTAGTTACTCCCGCTTATGCCGTAAGCAAAAAAGAGCTTGCTGCTAAAGACTTGCAGTTAGAAGAGAGACTACTGGAATTAGAGTCCCGATTTCTTACTGGGGACCCAGCTGCTGAGCAATTAATTAAACGAAATTATGTTCTTGAAACTACTGTTAGGAGTTTGAGAGGGGAGGTTGAACAATTAATATATGAGTTGGATCAGTCAAATAAAAAGATTGATGCTTTGTATGGTGACATAGACATTAGCCTTCAAAGAATTATTAGATTAGAAGATCAATTAGAAGAACTAAACTCATCATTTGAAAATCTAGAAAACTCTTTCATTTCTAACAATAATTCTGGAGAAGATACTTTTCCTAGTGGTGATTTATTCGAAAATAATCTTGATGCTGATAATTTCGAAAAATCAAACAGAAACTCAGACAAATTATTATCGCAAGTTCCTTCTGCTCCCTTTTTTAAAGAGAAAACAATCGAAGTTCAGAAAGCTTACGATGATTTAATAAGATTACCAGATGAAGGAAAAATGAAATTAAGAGAAGGGGATTACCTCGGAGCTCAATTAGATTTTGAAAAGTATATTTTAAAAAGGCCGGATGCGGAAGATATATCCATTGTGAATTACTGGCTTGGGGAAAGTTATTTTGTTCGTAATAGATTTCAAGAGGCAGCAACTGCATATATAGCTTCATTAAGTAATGATCCAAACGGAAAAAAAGCCACCACTTCCATGATAAAATTAGCAACTAGTTTCGCGAAACTAAATAATCCAGAATCTTGCAAAATTTTTAAAGCATTCGAAAGTGAGTATCCAAATGCTACGGAAATGGAAAAAGCTAAAGCTAATAAAGAAGCAAAAAAAGCAGGTTGCTAAACAGATAGAATCTTTTCTCATGCTGTGATAAATAAAGACATGTTGCTTGAGTCTATAAATGATGAAATAAATAAATTAATTCCAAATAAGGAAAAATTTGCAATCGCTTTCTCTGGTGGAGGAGATAGCACCGCTTTGGTTCATGCTCTCAAGAATCACCCTCAATCTGAAGTTGTCTATATAGTCGATCACGATTTAAGGAATGGTTCGTTTAATGAAGCTCGATCTGCGAAACATTTTGCAGAGAGTTGCGGTTATAATGTTGAAGTTTTGAAGTGGAGTCATTCGTTACTTAGGACAGCCGTTCAAGAGAAAGCTCGAATAGCACGTTATGGTTTAATTGGTGATAAATGCAGAGAGAAAGGTATCAAATACCTTCTTACAGCTCATAATCTAGAAGACCAAGTTGAGACACTAATGATGCGATACGATCGCAAAACTGATTGGCGTGGTGCTGCTGGGATGAGTTCAATTACTTATGCCCCAGTATGGCCAGAATTATCTCTAATTAATATTGTAAGGCCATTGCTTGGTGTTTCTAGGCAATTGCTGAGGGATTACAATATTAATAATAAAATAAAGTGGTCTGAGGACCCATCAAACAAAGATATGAAATACACACGAATTAAGGTAAGAAATTACCTTCAAGAGAGGCCTAGTTTAGCAGAATTACTTCTTCAAACGAGTAAAGAAATGAAAGAGTTTGTTAAGGAAGAAAATCAAATTCTATTGGAGCAGTTTAGAAAAATTGGAAAAATTGACCAGTTTGGAAATATTTATTTAAATGAAATACCATACCCTGAACTTATGTTCCATTGCTTGCGTGCTACAAGTGGACAGGGGTGTATGATTGATAGATCTAAAATTAAAAAGTTACTGAGAAGAATGGAAAGTATTAATTTTCAAGCTAGTACTCTTGCGGGATCCATGGTTTCAAAGATTAAGCAGGGATATCTTATTGGCAGAGACCCCATAGTCGTTAAGGGAAGAGAAGATAGTCACCATTATAGAAAAAATTATTCTTCCAAGCTCGAAATAACCTCAAATGGTAAACCTCAATTATGGGATGGTCGTTTCGTATTTGGAGCTAATGGAAAAAAAATGAAAATGGCAGCACTTTATAATAATCAAAATTTATTACCCAGAGAGCAGTTCAAGTTATTAAAGAATATTCCATTTAAATTTCGAATATCCTTACCAGTTGTTATAGATAACTTTAATGCTAAGATCATATCAGATGGAAATAATTTAATACCGAACGTACTGTCCTTAGTGAAAATAAGACTTGAATCCTCTCTTGGCGGAAGTTTAGATAAAACGATTTAATTCTACATCACGTATATATTTTGTTACACGCGAGACTTTATTTTTTGATTAACAATCACTACTTATTATACAAATGCAATATAAAGAAGGTCTAGGTATTTAATTATGAAAAAAAATAATAAAAATATAGTCGTTTGGAGCCTCATCATAACTATGTTTTTAATTATGATGCAGGTGTCATCAAATACTATAAAATCTTCTTCAGCCCCTAATGAATATACTTTTTCTCAATTGGAAAATGAAGTTGCAAGTAGTAAAATTGTTGAAGCAGAAATCAATGAGGCGGAAGGCCTTATTACTGGGGAAACCTCAGACGGAAAACGCTTTAAGGCAAATACATCTAGAATAGATGACAGAGCAGGGGAGCTTTTCGATAAATACAATGTACCTTATGAGTATTCCAAGGTTAAAGGAACTAATACTCTTGCAGCAATGTTTATAAATATCCTTCCTTTATTGCTGATAATTGGTGTTTCAATGTTAATTTTCCGTTCGATGCAGGGAGGAGGGCGTGGCGGTGCGATGAGTTTTGGTAAATCAAGGGCCAAGATGCTCACAGAAAATACAAACCGTGTCACATTTGAAGACGTTGCTGGAGTTGAATCTGCCAAAGAAGATTTAAAAGAAGTCGTTGAATTTCTAGAGGATCCTTCAAGGTTCACACGATTGGGAGCTAGAATACCGACTGGTGCCCTATTAGTTGGACCACCTGGAACAGGTAAAACACTTTTGGCTAGAGCTGTTGCTGGCGAAGCAGGAGTTCCGTTTTTTACTATTTCAGGTTCTGACTTTGTTGAGATGTTCGTGGGTGTAGGTGCTTCGAGAGTTAGAGATATGTTTGCTGATGCAAGAAAAAATGCGCCATGTATTATCTTTATTGATGAAATAGATGCTGTAGGTCGACACAGGGGTGTAGGAACTTCAGGTGGGCATGAAGAGCGCGAACAAACACTCAATCAGCTTCTTGTCGAAATGGACGGGTTTCAGGGAGATGAAGGAGTTATTATAATAGCAGCAACAAACAGACCTGATGTTCTGGATAAAGCCTTGCTGCGTCCTGGACGTTTTGATAGACAAATCGAAGTTCCTTACCCTGACATTTTAGGCAGAGAGAAGATTCTTGAAGTGCATATGAAAGGTAAGCCAATAGCTGCTGACCTTGATGTTAAGTATATTGCTCGCGGAACTCCTGGTTTTTCAGGAGCAGACCTTATGAATCTAGTTAATGAAGCAGCACTTCTTTCTGCACGAAGAAATAAACTAAAAATCACAATGCGTGAATTTGAAGATGCTCGTGACAAAGTACTAATGGGTGCAGAGCGCAGATCATTATCTATGACAGATGAAGAAAGACAAAATACTGCTTATCACGAAGCGGGTCACGCAATAGTTGGGCTAAATATGAAGGGTAGTTTGCCAATCCATAAAGCAACGATAATACCTAGAGGTCGTGCATTAGGTATGGTGCAATATATGCCAGAGAGAGATCAAATATCACAGTCCAGAGAGGAAATGATTGCAAGAATGGCAATGGCAATGGGTGGTCGCGCCGCAGAAGAAATTAAGTTCGGATATGATAAGGTAACTTCTGGAGCTAGTTCAGATATTGAGCAAGTTACTCGCATAGCCACTGCTATGGTTACAGAGTGGGGTCTCTCCGATGCTATCGGTCCCATAGCATTCAAGGATACTGATCAGCAAAGCTTTCATCCTGGAATTGGTAGAGGTTCTGCAATTTCGCCTGAGACAGCTAAATTAATTGAATCTGAGATTAGACGGTTTGTAACAGAAGCTCACGAAACAGCCTTAAAAATACTGAAAAAGAAAAAGAAAGATTGGACTACACTTGCTGAAGCTCTTTTAGAGTATGAAACATTATCAGGGGATGAAATCACTGTACTATTGTCTGATGGAATAAAGCCTAAGCGCTATGATGGGAAAGGTGGGTCTAAACCAGAAGTGTCTGCTGTACCATCAACTAAAAAAGGTACACTTGGAAATCCACAGCCTGAATCATAGATATTACTGTAATTCTTTAATTAAAGTAATTAGTTACTTTCGAGGTAAAAAATGCAGATAAGAACGTGTCTTTGATATACAAGCGTCCCAAGGTAATGGGCATTGTAAATGTAACCCCTGACTCATTTTCAGATGGTGGCCAGTTTTACTCTCAGGATTTAGCAATAAAGCAGGCATTAAAACTACTCCATGATGGAGCAGATATTATAGATATAGGTGGAGAGAGCACCCGACCTGGTGCAATAGAAATTAGCACTGATGAAGAAATAGCTCGTGTATTGCCGGTCATAACTGCTTTAAGAGACATTATTAAAGGTTCTTATGATGAGGCTTCTATTTCAATTGATACAAGAAAGTCTGCAGTTGCTTATGCAGCTATAAATGCAGGTGCTGATATTTGGAATGATGTTTCAGGCTTAACATTTGATAATAGCTCTATGGATATTGCTGCTGATTTAGAGTGCCCTTTAATAATTATGCATTCCAAAGGATTACCAATGAATATGCAAAAAAATCCAAATTATAAGGATGTAATAAATGAAATTAAAATATGGTTTCACAAAAGAATAGAGGCTTTTGAAAAAAAGGGAATATATTTCAATAAAATTACTATAGACCCTGGTTTAGGCTTTGGTAAGAGACAGAGTGATAATATTTCACTATTAAAAAACTTAAAGTCATTTAAAGATTTTGGATGTCCAATTTTAGTTGGCGCATCTAGAAAAAGTTTTATTGGAAACATTGATGCTTCCAAATCAGAGGATCGTTTGGGCGGTAGCATTGCATCCGCATTGTGGTCTATCAATGAGGGAGCAGAAATTTTAAGAGTTCATGATGTAAAAGAAACTATTCAGGCTATACGTGTTTGGACACAGATAGCAAAGTTTAATTAATGGTATTATTACATTATTATTTTAAAAATATGAAGTAAGTTTATTTTATATTTCGTCATTTTCTAGAAAGTTTAATTAATGGATAAAATTAATATTCCAAAGGTTTTAATCATAGCAGGATCTGACTCCTCAGGAGGTGCGGGTATTCAAGCAGACATAAAGACCTGTGCAGCATTTGGGGTTTATTCTTCCACTGCAATTACAGCAATTACCGCTCAAAATACATTAGGTGTGCAAGGCATCATGAATATTCCTTCTGAGTTCGTAAGGGAGCAAATTAAGAGTGTAATTTCAGATGTAGGAGCAGATGTTATTAAAATTGGAATGCTTGGAAATTCAGATATTATTGAAGTTGTTGCAGAAGAAATAGAAGACTCAAATGCCTTTATAATATTAGACCCAGTGATGGTTGCATCTACTGGTTCTATATTATTGGAAGAGAAATCCATTGATTGTTTAAAATCAACACTCCTGCCTATAGCTGATTTGATAACGCCAAATGTTCCTGAAGCTGAATTACTTACTGGAAATAAAATTAATGATGTTGATGATTTAGTAAGATCAGGAGAGTTTTTACTAGCACAGAATACTTTTTCGGCCTTAATGAAAGGTGGTCATTTGAAAGGGGAGTCAGTTTTTGATGTTCTTGTTACAAATGAAGGAGCGAATATAATGTCTGGGCCTCGCATATATTCTCGGCACACCCATGGTACCGGTTGTACTTTATCTAGTGGGATAGCATCTTGTTATGCTATAGGTGCATCAATTGAAGAGGCTGTAATAAGTTCTCGTGAATTTGTATATGAAGCAATTAAATCTGCTCCTAAAATCGGCCAAGGTAAGGGACCTCTAAATCACGGTTTAGTAGATACTAATGCAGTGGCTTCTCAATCAAAAAATGAGAATAACCCTTTTAGTGCTTTAAAGAGTCTTTGATTTCTTTTCATTTATTTGAGAAATAAGCATTCCAATTAAAATTATAATAAATGCTATAAATATCTTTATATTTAAAATTTCATTTAAAATAATCACCCCAAATATAACTGACGCTAGTGGAACAAAATAATTAATTTTAGCAACTGTGCTAGGACCGGTTTGGTCAATTATATACAATAAAAGTATTGAAGCAAAAGCAGTTGAGCCTATTCCTAAACCAAAAGCTGTAAAAATACCTGGTAGAGGAGGTATGCTTTTAGGAAAACCAGTAGTTAATAAAGCGATGAATAAGCATGCAATAGCGGCGCATATTAACATCATACAAGCGCCTATTGTGGCCGGTGTATGAGGTGCTCTTTTAGCTATAATAGTAGTTACTGCATAACAAAATGCTGCAATTACAATTATAAGTTGTGAGAACCAGTTTTCCGTTAATTGAATACTAAAGTCAGAAGGTAAAAAGAGTATAACTATACCAATAAACCCAAATATAAATCCTATAATTTTTGTTAGACTTAACTTTTCATTTGCAAAAAAGTGAGCTAAGACAATTGTCATTAGAGGCATTGTTCCCACCATTATCGCTGTTAAACCGCTGTCAATTACGACTTGACCAGTTGATAATAAAAAAAAGGGAATAACCATACCTATCAAGCCCATAGCGAAGTACCATACCCATCGTACATCTTTAATGTTTGGAAGTCTTAAGCCCTTGAAAAGAACATAGATAATTATTAAAATTGCACCTATAATAAGCCTGTATGTAACCAGCCACAATGGCGAAATATATAACACACCTATACTTACTAGAGTGAAGGCGCTACCCCATATTACCACCATTAAAAATGCCATGCAAAAAAGCATATTCTTACTGATTGGTTTTAATTTTTTCTGTAACAAGTAATTAACCCTTAAAAGGGTCTCGCATCAGAATAACATCCTCACGTTCGGGGGATGTTGATACCATACTAACTGGACACCCAATCAATTCTTCTACACGCCGAACATATTTTACAGCCTCTGCTGGAAGTTCAGCCCAAGATCTTGCGCCCCTAGTTGAACCTTTCCAGCCAGGCAGACTCTCGTAGATGGGTTCAACTCTTGCTTGTTCAGCTGCATTGGCTGGTAATCTTTTAATAATTTTACCATCAAGTTTATAAGCTATGCAAATTTTTAGTTCTTTCATTCCATCGAGTACATCTAATTTAGTAAGTGATATTCCTGAGATTCCACTAGTGATTATCGCTTGATTGACCATTACAGCATCAAACCAGCCACACCGCCTTTGACGTCCTGTAACAGCCCCTTTGCCCTACACTGTCTTCTAATTCAGTTGGAAATGGTCCCTCACCAACTCGTGTCGTATAAGCTTTAGTTATCCCTAATACATAGTTTAGCGTACCTGGTCCAACTCCTGAGCCCGCCGCTGCTTGTCCAGCTATAGTGTTGGAACTTGTGACAAAAGGGTACGTGCCATGATCTATATCTAACATAGCCCCTTGAGCTCCTTCAAAAAGTATTTTCTTATCGTTTTGTCTAGCTTCATCCAATGATTTCCACACAGGGGATATAAAAGGGATAATTTTTGGGGCTATTTCCAGTAGCTTTTTATGTAACTCATCAACGTTGGTCTCTGGATGACCCACTCTACGAAGTGCATTATGATGATGAAGAAGGTTCTGTAATCGCGAAAAGAGATGTTTTTCATCCTGCAAGTCACATACTCTAATTGCTCTACGAGCTATCTTGTCTTCGTAAGCAGGACCAATTCCGCGCTTAGTTGTTCCAATTTTTATACCATCGACACGGTTTTCACGTATTCCATCCAATTCAGAGTGGATGGGAAGTATTAATGATGCTGATTCCGATATCATAAGATTTTCTGGAGTTACTAATACACCTTGATCTTTTATGCGCTCAACTTCAGATAAAAAAGCCCAAGGATCTAGAACGACCCCATTTCCTATCACGGATAATTTTCCGCCGCGTACTACACCTGATGGAAGAAGAGAGAGCTTATAAGTAATACCATCAACAACGAGCGTATGGCCAGCGTTATGGCCACCCTGAAACCTTACTACAACGTCTGCTCTGCTTGAGAGCCAGTCTACTATTTTGCCTTTTCCTTCATCACCCCATTGTGACCCCACAACAACAACATTAGCCATGTCTTACTACCTCATAATAAAGTGTAAAATAATTTACCCACACTAAGAATCTTATTCTAATGCGCTTTATTTTCTTAGAGTGTTTTTTTTTGAAATGCGAATCGTATCTGGAGTTATCTACAAAGAAACTAGATCAACAATTTTGACCTGCTCTATATCTTGGATGGACTTGATTGTAGAGCTGTTAACACAAGCATCAATTGCTACCAAGCATACAGCCTCACCACCTTCTTCCATTCGTCCCATCGAAAAAGTTCCTATGTTTACTTTCGCATCACCAAGTATTTTTCCAAGTTTGCCAACAAAACCTGGGCGGTCATCGTTACGAATATATAACATATCTTGTGAAAAAGCTGCATCCATTGGCACCCCAAATAACCTTACTATTCTTGGTTCTCCTCGATAAATTGTACCTACAATTGCAAATTTGCGTTCCGATGTTGTTACAGTAACTCTGATTAAACTTTCTGCGCGTTCAGCCTCCTCTACATAAGATTCTGTCAATTCAATTCCTCTTTCTTTAGCTAAAACAGGAGCCGAAACCATGTTAGCTTCAGGCATCGCATTCTTTAAAAGACCTGCCAAAGCAGCGGCTGTCATGGGCTTATTATTTAAATCTGTAATACTTCCTTTATAGGTCATCTCCACAGAGACTACAGGGGAATGAAGAAGCTGACCCATCATATTTCCCAGTTTTCCTGCTAAATCCACCCAAGGTCTAAGTCGAGGTGCCTCCTCAGCGGAAATACTCGGAGTATTCAAAGCATTAGACACAGCTCCAGAGGTTAGGTAGTCTGCCATCTGTTCAGCAACTTGAACCGCTACATTCTCTTGAGCTTCAAGTGTTGATGCGCCTAAATGAGGTGTAGCAATAAAATTTTCAACACCAAAAAGAGGGTTTTCTTTTGCGGGCTCTACATTGAATACATCTAGCGCTGCTGCTTTAACATGACCTACATTAAGTGCATCTTTCAAAGCTTCCTCATCAATTAATCCACCTCGTGCGCAGTTAATAATTATGACTCCTTTTTTTGTCATTCCAAGACGTTCAAAATTTACTATGTTTTTAGTACTCTCGACTAATGGAGTATGAAGGGTAATCGCATCAGATCTTTGAAATAAGGCCTCAAGATTCACTTTTTCAACACCAATTTTTATTGCCCGTTCTTCAGTTAGGTATGGATCAAACGCAATGACTTTCATACGTAAGCCTAACGCTCTTTCCGCGACAAGTGCACCGATGTTTCCGCAACCAATTAGTCCTAAGGTTTTATTAAACAGTTCGACACCTTTAAATTCACTTTTAGGCCATTCACCATTTTGCGTACGCATTGAAGCTGAAGGAATCTGTCTAGCAGTCACCATTTTGAGTACGCATTGAAGCTGAAGGAATCTGTCTAGCAGCTGAAAATAACATCGCTATAGCATGTTCAGCTGTTGTTATAGCATTCCCGAATGGCGTATTCATAACTACTATGCCTTTATCTGTGGCAGCCTTTATATCTATATTATCCACCCCAATTCCAGCTCTGCCAATAACTTTGAGTTTATTTGCTGCTGCAATTATTTCGGCATCTGGCCTTGTTGATGACCTCACCGCTAAACCATCATAATCATGTATAATCTTAATGAGTTCATTTTTTTCAAGACCAGTTATAACATCCACGTTAATACCGCGATTTTTAAAAATATTTTTCGCTGCTGGAGACATTTTATCAGATATAAGTACTCTAGGCATTTTGTAGCTCCTGAATTTTTACTTCATAAGCCCAGTCTAACCATGGAATAAGTGCCTCAATATCAGATTTTTCGATCAGGCCTGACGCCCAGATTCTAAAGCCAGCTGGTGCAGTCTTATAAGAACCAAAATCTAAAGCTACATTTTCATCACTCAATATTTTAACAATAGATTTTGCAAAGAGTGCTTGTTGTTCTTTTGGTAGTGAAGTAATTTTTGGATCTACTATTTTTAAACAAACCCCAGTGTTTGATCTTTCTATTTCTTTTTCAGCAAGATTTGCAACCCAATCCGTTCTATTAATCCAGTTGTAAAGAACTTCCGCATTTGCATCTGCCCGGTTATGCATGAACTGCAAACCTCCATTATTCTTCACCCATTTAAGTGCATCTAAGTGATCTTCTGCGCAAAGCAAAGAAGGTGTGTTAATTGTTGAACCTTCAAATAGTGCCTCGTTGAGTTTACCCTTGCTGGTCATTCGGAATATTTTTGGTAAGGGCCACGGGGGGGTGTAGCTTTCAAGACGATTTACTGCATGTGGGCTAAGAATGATCATTCCATGAGCCGCTTCCCCACCCATATTTTTCTGCCAACTGTAGGGGG
>Ga0206124_10000452_pt1 | contig 33014 bp, 22 predicted proteins | sample Helgoland_Spring_3_FD_148671 | JGI IMG/M metagenome (GOLD analysis project Ga0206124, IMG submission 148671) | Pelagic subsurface seawater microbial communities from Kabeltonne, Helgoland, North Sea - Helgoland_Spring_Bloom_20160321_2 | ecosystem: Environmental > Aquatic > Marine > Epipelagic ... | reverse complement strand
GAGCAACGTCGAATCCTCTGGGTTCGAGAACAGATTGTTCATGATTTTAGGTGTTCGTGTTTTCCCTACGAACTGGTTGAATACAAAAAAAAAGCAACAGAGAGAAGAACTTTTGACTGCACCAGTTTTAGGGTTTTAAATGAGACCCTAAACACAAAAACGAAAAAGTGAGAGGCATTCTCTCGCCACTCCCGCGCGAGTGCATTCGACCAACGCAGAGACGACGACGACGAATAAAACTCGGAAGAACGAAATGCCGAGCGCACCCGTGACGAAAGCGAAACAACGCGCCGCGCGACTTTTGCAACAGCAACAACACGCGTACGAGCAAAACGTGTTCAACAGCTACCGGAGGAACTTTGGATCCGTCGCGGGAGTGTCCTCGTCCATCTCGGGAGGAGGAAACGCGTCGACGACGAACGCTGGTTTCGGAAACGTATCGGGAGGAGGAGGAGGAGGGAAAGCACCACAAACGACGCACTTCCCACCAACCGTTCGAAAATCTCCCGTCGCGAATGTATCGGTGGATATCGAACGGAACGTGGAGTGCGTGCTCTCGAGGAAACGCGCGGAGATGATCGAATCCTCCGAAATGCACGAAAAACAGAGGAGAGTTCTGAGAGTGTATCTGTTCAACACGCACAACAACGACCAGGTGAATAACACGAACGAAGGCGAGGAAAACTCGTTGCAGGCGACAGGGAAGACGAAGAAAGTGTTGAAGTTTACGTTCGGGAAAAAGAAAGACGACGGTGTCGGAGTCGTCCCGGGTGGGATCGCGGCGACGACGGCGGCCGTCGCGGAAAAGAAGTCAAACGAAGCGCCTCCTCCTCCTCCTCCTCCTCCTCGTTCGTTTAACTGCGATGGGACGGAAAAGAAGTGGACGTTTCACGTGCAAGGACGCGTGGTGAACGAGCGAGACGCGGAAGTGGACGCGAGGGAGGTGTTGTCGTCGGGAGGAGGAGGAGGAGGGCTGAAGTTTTCGCACTTTATCGAACGGATGAAGATTGACGTGTACGACGAACAACAAAATGGAAAGTTGGTGAAGAGCGTCGCGTGGGAACGTAAGGAATGCGGGGTTCCGAAAGATGGGTTCACGATTACCGTTCCCGGGGCGAAAGATTCTATGAGAGTGAGATGTGAAATACACTTAAGGAACGATCCGCCAAAGTTTCAATTGAGCGGAATGTTAGCCGACGTCGTGGGGAAAGAGGAAGAGAGCGCTGGGCGAGTGGTGTACGCGTTGTGGAGTCGATGTAAAGCGTTGGAGTTAGTCTCGGAAAAAGACCAATCGATGGTTGAATTGGACGAGACGTTCCTTGAGTTGTGCGAAAAGAACCCTTTGTTCAAGGAGAAAAAAGTGGGCGACGTCGTGCCGTTTAGATCCGTGTGCATTGCGTGCACGTCGCGAACGCACATGCCGAAAATCTCGGAGCCGTTAGTGTTTGAATATAAAGTCCGTCCGTACGGTCCGTCTCCAGCACATTGCGATTGTTACGACGTGAACGTCGAAACTTTACCGCCCGCGGCGGTTGGCCAGAACAGCGCGGTGACGAAGTATTCCGCTGCCACGAACGAACCGGAAGAGTTGGAGCAGAGAATATTCCAAGACTCCAACTTTATCGATTTCGCGAGAAAACGAAGAGCGTATTTGCTGAGCTTCTCGCAAGACCCGCAAGCGTTCATCGACAACTGCTTGATGGAATACTCGGAAATGTTCCAAGGCGTTCCGAGACGGCGAGAGGCGTGGTCGAAAGAGTGGACAAGTGATGCGGCGATGCGCGTGCTAGAAAAACAACGCAGTAGTTAGTTTTAGTCGTTTTAGATGCTTAGTACATAGATACTACCGGTATTACACTTGTTATTATTGTCTAGTAATCGTTCGACGGTTCGACGAGCGTCACCTCGAAAACAATCTCTGCGAACTCTCTCTTCCCGAACTCTCTAAATCCTTCCGCGTGTTTCACCCTGTCTTCCCAAATCCTCACCTTCTTCGGCCCGTACGCTCGCACCATCCTCCGCAACTCCTCGCACTTATACTCCAACGTATCCCCGTTCCCTTTCTTAAAAACTAACTCGTGAAAACACAAAGTCTCGGTCGCGCCTTCCAACATGCGCAAGCACTCCGTCACTCTCCTGCTCAGCTTCTCAACTCTCCCCGTCATCATAATTCGCACGCAATCCGTCCGCGTTCGGTTCTCTACGTAACTCGCCCACGCCGGTCCGGGACCGACCTCTAAAGGCGGCTCCAAGCTCTCTTGTCTCCCCCACCACCCAACGTGCGGCCACGCTTGTCCGATTTTGTTCTCGTACATGATTTTGCCTTCGCGAGGTGTCGGCGTATTTGCCAAGGTTCCGTCGAAGTCGTACACCAACAGTTCCGCGCAAGATGAAGTAGAACAACCGCTCTTGTTGTTGGTGTTGGTGTTGGTCTTCCTCCCATCATCATCATCATCATCATCAAAACGCATCATCCCCGCGCGTTCGTTTCTCGAGTATCCTCCTCCTCTTCACACACCACTATAAAAAATCAAAACCTCGCGTGCACGCGTTCGTCCTCGAACACTTTTCTCAGGTGTTCGCTTTGCACGAGTATCGTTTCCAGTTGAATTTCCGCCAAACCCCGTTCTTGGTGGTCTTCTTCTTTTCCCGGAGTTGTCTTTTCCCGGTACGCTCGCTGTAACCGGTCGCGAACGAATAAAGTTCGAGATTCGGTCGGGAATAACGCCGCGGCTCGGTAGATTTTGCGGTACAGGGAAAGCGAGTGAGATCGTAACGATGACGGTGGTGACATCAAACCGCCGAACCGCGCGTTTGTTTTAGTGATGATGCGATGGTTTGTTTTTCCATTTTATCCACAAAAGAAAAGAAGAGGAAACACGATGAGCGCTGCGGCCTCGTCTCGATCCACCGCCGGCTCGATCGATCTCGCGAGGAGGAGGAGGAGGGACGACGAGAATACTAACAACAACAACAACAGGAATAAAAGGAGGAATATTTCCAACCAGCGCGTGAAAGTTGGCGCCATCGGTGAAGTCATTCGGTTTCGCAATTTCGAAACGAGTTGGAACTCGAACGAGAAAACGCTCGCGTTCGAGCGAAAGGACGAACGGTTTCGAGACGTGCAGTTTCGCGAAAATCAGTTCCGTTTGCTGGAACCCTTGTTGGCGCCGCTAGGAGGCGAGGATTTTACCGCGGAGTTGATTTTGACGTGCCCGGAAGTGCTCGGGATGGATGCGAGACAATTGGGTTGGACTTTGGTGTTGCTCAGTGCTGGTGACGAAGGAGACTCGCTCGTGGATATCGCGAAGACGACGCCGGAGAGGTTGGTGTTGAGCGAGGAAGACATCGCGAGGATGAAAAGAGAACGAAGTAAAATGTACACAGAACAGAAGAAACGAGCCGTTTTGAAAGCGAGAGAGGCTGTGGCGAAGTTATCGCAGACGATGATGCAAAATGTGGCGAGCGGTAAAAGCGAGAATAACGACACCGCGAGGATGTCCAGGGACGGGAGAACGGAAGGCGGGAATGCAAAATATGCGGTGCAAGGGACTTTAAAAGGCACATCCACGAGAGAAGGGGATATTATCGCTCGGTTCTGGAATCTCTGGGGAGGGAGCAACCGATGCCGTCAGATTTTAACGAAAAGCGCGAGAGATTCAATATATAGAACGCCGGGAAGATTGGAGGCGAAATTGTTAGCGCTCGATCGAGTGTTTCCTTTTTTAGACGTGCCACTGTTTATGCATAAGGAGCCAAGGCTGTTTGAAGTGGATACGAACGAGTTAATTATGCGAGTAGCGAAATGTAGAGACGTGTTTAGGAGTGGTTCGGTCGCGCACGTGGTGACTCTCGCCCCAGGGATTTTGCTGGAAGATCTCGAGGAAGTGAAGGAGGCGTTATGTTCGTTTAAAAGAAATAACAACTTGCGTTCGGAACATGAAGTTTACGAGGAAAGTTGCACTTTGTTCATGGCGTTGCAAACGAAAATGAACAAAGCGAGACCAAACGATCCGGAAATTTTATACGCGGAGTCTTTGAAAGCGCACGTGATTGAAGGAAACATGGGATGCTCGATATAAAATACAAAAAACAACTGCAGATACAATAGACTAATTTTTAGACAATATGATAATAATAGCAGCAGCCGCACGCGAAAACAATGCATAATATTATTTCTTCCTGTCCACCGCTCTGTTCGTAATCTCTCTAAGCGCCGCTCTGCAGGTATTCGCAAACTCGCAATCGATATCAGGCAATTCTTCCAACGCATCCAAGGCTAAATTTCGGTGTTCGTTGGCCAAATCCGAAGCCATTTCAATACCATCGCTTTCGAAGACAAGCTTCGCCGCGCGTTCGACGTCGCCAATCTCTTTGAAGCGACGTTTGATCAACGAGTGCAACTCCGGGAACTTCTCAGCGGCGAACAAAACTGGCGCGGTGGCGATACCTTCCCTCAAATCCCCTAGAGTTGGTTTCCCGAGCAAACTCGAATCTCCGATGTAATCGAGCACATCGTCGCGGAACTGAAACGCTAAACCTAGGTGTCTTCCGAATCTCTCTGCAATTTCTGAAGTTTCTGAGCTGTGACCGCCTAACAACGCCACCGCTTTAGCGCTGTTACCTATCAAAGAGGCGGTTTTATAATACGATTTCTCAATGTACCGCTCGATAGACGACGACGAAGAAGAAGAGGAGGAGGGGGAGGAAGAGGAAGAACCACTCCCACTCCTTTCATCTTCGTCCTTTGCTTGCGTCATTTGCATCACTTCTCCTTTCACTAAATGTTCCAAAACGCGACTCAATAACTCAATCACTTCTACGTTGCGCAAACTCGCCAAAGTTACCGACGCTCTCGCGAGTAAGAAATCTCCCGCTAAAATCGCCAACTTATTCCCAACCTCTAAATTCAAAGCTCGTAAACCTCTCCTCGTTGCCGACCCGTCCAAAACATCGTCGTGCAATAAACTCGCCACGTGAATTAACTCCGTAATCTCCGCTAATCTTCTCTGTCTCTGTCTGTTATCGCTCGGCACCTCGTGCGCCGGCGACAAATCTACCGTTTCTTCTTCTGCGCTATTTCTGCTACTACGAAATGATGACGAGGAGAACGCATCTCCAGAAGACATCCGCCTTCCGACATCTTCTCCTCCCCCCCTGACAACATCACCGGAGTTAGAAACCGGACTCAACGCGCTCGCCATCAGCAACAACACCGTCGGTCGCAGGGGCTTCCCTTCCGCGCCGTACTTGAAAAAGTACTCCGCCGCGTTCGCCAGAGCCGGTAAATCCGTTTGCACCGCCACTCTCATTCTATCCGAGATAAATTGTAACTCTTTTTGTACCAACGAGAATGGATCCGGGACGAGAATGTTTTCGTACTTTGATTTTTGTCGCAATCCACCATTTCTACCATTGGTGTTGGATGACGCCGACGACGTTGGGTTTTTTTCCAACACGTCCGCGTACGCGGAAAAGAACCTCCCTTTCGTCATCGTCTCGGAGTCGTCGATTTTGTCCTCGCCTCTTCCCGTCGTCGTTTGTGTTGGTTTTCTCGTCGTCGTTCGTTCAAAGCCCGCTCCTTTGCTCGCGAAAGTTCCAAAGCGTTTTCCTCTTCTTATCTCCTTCCCGTCGTCGTCGTCATCCCATCGGCGCGACGATGATGATTTCCCGACGCCTTTTCCTCCGCACGAAGAACTTTGAGAAGAAGAAGACGGAGACGAAGGCGCGCGAGGAGACACCGCGAAAGGTCCTCGTCCTCCTTTCCAAGTTCGTCGCGTGAATACTTTTAGTAAAGACATACTCTTCTCTCTTTCTCGTTGTTGTTGTTGTTGTTGTTTTTCCCTTTTGTGCGTGGGGAAAGTCTGCGGTGTTGGACTTCGTTTTCTTCATAAAGAACGCGCGCATTTATTCTCTCTTTCTCGTTGTTGTTGTTGTTGTTGTTTTTCCCTTTTGTGCGTGGGGAAAGTCTGCGGTGTTGGACTTCGTTTTCTTCATAAAGAACGCGCGCATTTATTCTCTCTCTCTCTCTTACTTTCTTCCGGTATTTGTCTCGCTTTGAGAGGTGGAGAGAGACCGCAGAGAGAGAGAGAGAGAGGGAGACGGAGGAGCGACTGTTTACGCGCGCGAACTCTTTCTCTCTCTTTCTCTTTGGTGCGAGATTTCTCTCTCGCCGCTCGGGTTTCCCTACCGGCGAGGGGAGCCGGAAACGACGAGGGGATAAAGAGAGAGAGAGAGAGAAAGGTTTCATCGCGAACGAGAACGCTCAAAAGAGAGCGAAGTATGGCCCCGACGATTTCGACGTCGCGTTGGTGGTGTCGTCATCATCAGCGAGGACCTTTTACAACAACACAGCGAACGACGATTTCAAAAGTGTCCTTCCTCCTGTGTGTCCTGTTACTTTTGGCGCATTTCTTCGCCCGAACGTTCCCGCGGGTCATCAAAGAGCAACAGCAAAAATACATCTTTCAAACCGGGACGAATAGGCTGGATTATTATCGCGATGGTTTGAATACGAATCATCAAAAGGAGGAGGTGGGGATGATCACGTACGCGAGGCGCGAAGAGAGCGAAGATGAAGCGCGGTTGGAAGAGAAGAGCTCGCACGAGTCGTCTTTATCGTTATCGAGATTTGGCTCGGAGAAAACGCGGGAGGACGACGACGTCTCGGAATCCGCAGATACGTCTGGATTGGATTACGCGTCGTTGCCGAGAGTTTTGCTGAAAGGCGACAAGTTGCAGTGTAAATGCGGGAGTTGGAAGTGCGAGAGTTTCGATCAACCCAGGGTGAGTTTTGTGATTTCGAGAGAGATTGAGGACGTCGGGGAGTTGCTGAACGTTTTGAATAGCATCGATGCGATGGATGGAGATGAAGGGAAAGATTGCGAGGTGCTGGTGAACGGCGACGGATTAAAGTCTTCTTCTTCTTCGAAAGATAACGGAGAGGATGGAATCAACGCGTTGATTGCGATGATTCGGAAACAAGGCGGGTTTACGAACAACTTAGCCAGTTATAGGAACGAACCGTTAGAGAGGATAGTCATCGTGAAGAGCGAAAGTGGGAATAACAAGAATGACGATGGCGTCATGTTGGAGCGGTTAGTTTCTGGAGCGTTGGCGGCGAAAGTGCGATTTGTGGAGAACGCCGGGAACGTACGCGAAGAAACACCGATGGAGTTGAAAACGACCGTTTTGAAACGATTAAGAGCGGTAGATAGTAGTAGTAGTAGCAGCAGCGGTAGCAGTAGTAGTAGCACGCCGACGAGCAAAGCTGACGTCCACCCGCGCGTCTCGTTCGCGGTGCAGTACTTCAAGAGGCCAAATTTGGTACAGAAAATAGCCACGCAATTGGCCGGGTATGCGATTAAATATAATTTCGCGGTTGAAGTTTTAATCAACGACGATTCGGCCACGGAAATCCAGGAGTGGCACGAAGCTTTGAAGCAAATTCCACACGCGATAGTTTGCGCTGGGAACGTCCACGAGATTCGCGGGTACAATCGATTGGCACTCATGTCTCGAGCGCAAATCGTCGCCGTGATTCAAGACGACGATTTACCTCCGACGGAGCCGAACTGGTTAATCCAAGCCGAGGATAACTTTTACGAGCACAAAAAGTTGGCGTTGATTGCCGGTTTAGTAGGCCAGATTCAAGGCGGGCCAGATACTGGACGGTGGGGAAAGCAAAGAGGGCGACACGTGAAACAAATCCCGTATTACGATTCCAAAGGCAGACCGTTTATGTTTGTCTCGTGGGCAAACATCGGTCCGTTTGTTTTAAAACGAGACGCATTCTTATCCTCCGGGATGTTTCACGACAGTTACTCCTGCCGAGGCGACCCTGGCATCGGTTTCGATTACGAATACGGTATTCGCTTGTGGAGAAACAACAGAGAAGTCGCTCTGCAAATCATGCAGTTTCGATACCACGTCGGCGCGAGTAGGACGAGCGGAACGAGAAGCTCAACGAACATGAAAACGAGAAGAGATAACATCGAGTCTCGAAACACGAAGTTGATTCACCACGTGCACAAAGGCTTTTACGTGAACCACGCTCCGGAAGGCGCGAATAAGAGTCCCAAGGCGAAAGCGATGTCGGTGAAGCAAACGTGTAAAGCGGCGACGTTGCCGACGCTGGCGAATAAACGATTAGCGAAGAATAGAAAAGATAGTAAGAGCGGATTCTTTAGTGGCTAAATATAACCGGTTATTGTATTTTACAAATGTATTCCATTGAAGCGTAGCACTACTTTTCCAGTTTGATCAGCTTTGGACCCTTCCTTTCCGCGTCCAGATAGTCCCCGCGAACGAGAAGAAACTTTAAAAACGTCGTTTGCGAATCGCCGCGAAATCCGTTCCCGACGAGAACGCCCGGTCCGAGCGGCCGCACGTAATCGGTCAAAATGTCGAACGGGAAGAAATTTGCCACCACCGGCGGCCACTTCATCGGTAGAGACGTTTTTCGCTCCCTCGTATCCATCTTACCGGTCAAATCAGACACCTCTCCAGGCGCTCGAAACTTTAAATACTCCGCGGAGTAATGCAACGCCAACGGGTCGACGTACTCCATCGTGTTTTCAATTTTCATTCGATCGGAGGAAATGTTCGCGTCGGAGGTTGAAAAATACAGCGGCAACTTGTCTCGTAAGACGTGCTTGCCTAATCCTCTCAACGGAACGCGTCCTCGAAAAGTGACCGGTTGATACGGGTCGTCCTTCGCGAACCGCGCGTCGCGAGGCGCTTTATAAAAAACTTTTTGAAATCGATTCAACCATTTGCTCGGAACGTTCGCCGCTCTGCCTTCGTACACGACGGCGTTGTATTTTTTATCCTTTTCATCATCCTCTAAACTATACTCGTCCTCATCCACGCTCTCCTCCTCCTCCTCGTCTCTTCCATCGTCCTCGTCTTCATCCACAAACCCGTACTCCTCCAACGCCTCCTCGATGTCGCCTCTCGCCGTCATCCTCCTCCCCGCCACCGCGTCTCGTTCAATCGCGCTCAACTTGTACCCTTCCCCGCTAATCAACCACGCGTTTTCAATCCCTCTCGACGTCATCGACCACAGTAACCTTCCTCGATTATATTCCGACATCTCTCGTATCTGCGTGTACACGTACATCCCGATGTTCGTACTCTTCGGTAAAAACAACGCGAATTCGAGGTGATACTTTTCCAAAATCATCAACGTTCGTTGAAACCGCATCTCCTCTTCGTCCGAGGCGACGTCGTAGTCTTTGAACACCTCAAAGCCTGGATTTTCGAACTCGGATTCTAACGCGTCCGACAGTTCTCCCTCGTTTATCAACGAAAACGTGTTGTTGTCGTCGTCGTTGTTGTTGTTGTCGTCCTCTGTCTCCTCGTCGTTCGTTAAAGACGCTCCAACGAACGCACCGACGCGACGATGATGCTTCTCTCCTCCTCTCGAGGAAAGAACGCGACGACGGGAAGCAGACAAAGAAAAAGAAGCGGTACGAGTAGCATTCAAACGCTTCTTCTTGATAAAAAGCGAAGAAGAACAAAAACAAGGACGACACCAACGTTGAAACGAAGGAATTAGCGTCGCTGCCGTGGTCGTCATGGTTCTCGTTCGCACACTCAGAGTGACGGACGACGAGACGAAGGAGAAAAAATCGCGCTGAAAAATTGTTTAGGGTCATGTTTAGGGTCTCAAACACAAAGAGCGCAATTTTGGATAAAATCTCTCGCTTTTCCTCATCACTCTTTTGTTGCACAAAGAGAAGAGAGACAACGCACGCGTCATCAAAATGAGCGTCAGCGCGAGCACTGTTTCGAGCTTTCCGTGCGCCTCTTCTTCTTCTTCTGTTTTGAGAGGAGGAAGAAATCACGGAGGAAGTCTTTTAAGTGGTAGAAAGATGATGAATGATTTGAGCGGAAGGAAGACGTCATTCCCCGAAGGACGACGAGGACGACGAGTTTCTTTTCTTAAAACGGAAGCGATGTTCGAGAAGTTCACCTTGAAAAACCCGTTCCAAACGGACCCAGCGATGAAGACGAAAGAGCGATACCAACCGATCGTTCAAAAAGTGAACCAATTGGAACAATCGATTTCATCGATGACGGATGAGGAATTAAGAGGGCAAACGGAGAAGTTTCGCCAGAGACTCGCGAACGGGAAGGAGAGTTTGGACCAGCTCTTACCGGAAGCATTCGCGACGGTCAGGGAAGCGTCGAAGAGAGTTTTAGGGTTGAGACCGTTCGACGTGCAAGTGATTGGCGGGGTGATTTTGCACGAAGGGCAAATCGCGGAGATGCGAACGGGGGAAGGGAAGACGCTCGTGTCGGCGTTGCCGGCGTACTTGAACGCGCTGAGCGGGAAAGGCGTGCACGTGGTCACCGTGAACGACTATTTGGCGAAGAGAGATATGGAGTGGATTGGCCAGATTCACAAGTTTTTAGGTCTTTCCGTCGGGTTGATTCAAGCGAACATGAGCGAGCAAGAGAGGAGGAGCGGGTATTCGAAGGACGTGACGTACGTGACGAACTCGGAGCTCGGGTTTGATTACTTGAGAGATAACTTGGCGCAAGTTCCAGAAGATTTGGTGCTGAGAGAATTTAACTTTTGCATCATCGACGAAGTGGATTCCATTTTGATCGACGAGGCGAGAACGCCGCTGATTATTTCCGGGGTGGCGGATAAGCCGTCGGAGAGGTACGTCCAAGCGGCGAAAATCGCGGACGCGTTTCAAAAGAGCGTGCATTACACCGTGGACGAGAAGCAAAAAAGCGTACAATTGACCGAGGAAGGTTACGAAGCCGCGGAGGATTTGTTGGACGTGGACGATTTGTACGATCCGAGAACACAGTGGGCGTTGTACATCATCAACGCGATTAAAGCGAAAGAGTTGCAATTGAAGGACGTGAACTACATCGTACGAGGGCAAGAAATTATTATCGTCGATGAATTCACCGGGAGAACGATGCAAGGCAGACGATGGTCGGACGGTTTGCATCAAGCCGTTGAAGCCAAGGAAGGCGTGACGATTCAAAATGAAACCGTCACGATTGCCTCGGTGACGTACCAGGCGTTTTTCCGAACCTTTCCGAAACTCGGCGGCATGACTGGTACCGCGGAAACAGAATTGACAGAATTCGATAAAATTTACGATTTGTCCGTTCAAGTCGTGCCAACGAACAGATCGGTCTCGAGAGAAGACGCGACGGATGTCGTATTTCGATCGGAAAGTGGGAAATGGAACGCTGTGAGAAGAGAGATCGCGAGAATGCACAAGAAAGGACGACCGGTGCTTGTCGGCACGACGTCCGTGGAACGTTCCGAAGCGATTGCTCGATTGTTGGATGAAGACGGCATCGCGTACGAACTGCTAAACGCGAAACCAGAAAATGTCGAACGTGAATCTGAAATTGTCGCTCAATCCGGTCGTAAAGGCGCGGTAACCATCGCGACGAACATGGCGGGTCGCGGTACGGATATTTTGCTCGGCGGTAACGCCGAGTTCATGGCGAGATTACGCGTCCGCGAAGCTTTGTTGCCAAAAATCGTAAAACCGGAAGACGGCGACCTCGCGTTTGAAAAGAAGGGCAATTTAGGTAAAGCCAAGGAGAACAAATGGAAAGTGAAAGACGGGTTATATCCGTGCGATATTTCCAGCGAAGCTTCGGCGGCTCTGGCGAACGCGGTTGAGAAAGCCATCGCGAATTGGGGCGAACGCTCCTTGGAAATCTTGGAAGCCGAAGACCGATTATCCTTCGCGTGCGAAAAAGGTCCGACGGACGACGAGGCTTTCTTGGCCATTCGCGACGCGTTTACGAAAATCGAAGGTGAATTTGAAACGTTTACGAAAAAGGAGAAAGAGGAAGTGTTGCAGCTCGGCGGTTTACACGTCGTCGGTACCGAACGTCACGAATCCCGACGCGTTGATAACCAGTTGCGCGGTCGTTCCGGTCGTCAAGGCGATCCAGGCTCCACGAGGTACTTTCTATCGCTCGAGGATAATTTGTTCCGCATCTTTGGCGGCGATAAGATTCAAAACATGATGTCCATGTTCCGCGTGGAAGACATGCCGATTGAGTCTGGCATGCTCACCGCCTCCCTCGATTCCGCGCAAACCAAAGTCGAGACGTACTTTTACGACATCCGTAAACAACTCTTCGATTACGATCAAGTGTTGAACTCGCAAAGAGAAAAAGTATATTTTGAGAGAAGAAAAGCATTGAAATCGAGCGACGACAAGTTGAAAGAAGTCATGCTCGAATACAGCGAAAAAACTATCGACGATATCGTCAAAGCGAACATCGACACGTCCGTTCCAGTCGCCGAGTGGCCGTTGGACGGTTTGGCCAGCAAATGCGCGCAATATTGCAAACTCATGAACGATTTGACCGAGGACGTTTTGCGTGCAGAGGCGAGCAAAGGCGGCGTCGAAGGCTTGCGGAACTATTTGGTCAAGAGAGGCAAGGACGCCTACTTGCAAAAGAGAGGCGAAATTGAAGCGTTACAACCTGGGTTGATGACCGAGGCGGAAAGATACTTCGTTTTGAGCCAAACCGATAACTTGTGGAAAGAACACTTGCAAGCCATCAAGTTTGTGCAACAAGCGGTCGGCTTAAGAGGCTACGCACAGAAAGATCCGCTCATCGAATATAAGTTGGAAGGTTACAACTTGTTCGTTGAGATGATGGCGCAAATCCGAAGAAACGTGATTTACTCCGTGTACCAATTTGAACCGAAGAGAAAAGTTGAAGAAGGTCCGGAACAACAACAACAGGGACAAGGTGGCGACGACGGATCTATCGGCTCGAGGAAGAAGAAAGATAAGGAGGAACAAGTTCCGCTCATCACCGGCTAAAGATCAAATAAAACATTTTGTCATAAATATTGAATCATTGCTACTCTACGTACTACTACTACTACACTACTACTACTACTACTACAACTACTTCTACCACAACTAATCGCTCTTTCGAATGGTAGCGACGTCCCCCAAAGTGCTCGCCGCGACGAGATCCTTTAACACTCTGCTCGACAAAGTCGCGATGTCTCTCGCTTTTTCCAATTCTGGGTCAATTTTAGCGTCCGATAGAGAGGAAGCGTTCACCGATTCTGTGTTCTTATCATCTTCGTCGTCGTCGCTATCGTTTTGCTTCCTTTCGTTTTGACCTCTGCGTTCGGCGATTCTTCGTTTCGCGTCTTCGACGAGGCATTTTTCAACCTCTTTCGTGGACGCTAAAATCTCCGCCAACGTTTGGTGAAACGCGCCCTTTCTCTGCCACAACGCGTTGTTTTTAGTATTCGCCGAAGCGAAGCACGCCGAAACGAGCAAAATCGTATTCAACATTTCAATTGAGTTTGCGTGCGTTGATGAGATATGCTTCATTCGTTTCACCGCTTCTTCTTCGTCGGCGTCGACGGCGAGCGACCAAACGACGCCGTGCGAACTGTTTACAAAGGTATCCAACTTGGACGCCGCGACGCACATCGGCGCTTTCGAAAAGTATTCTCTGGTAGCTTTCGAAGACGCGATGCCTAAACTGATGCATCGTCGCGCTGCGGCTGATCCAGGTGCGAAGTAAGAGGACGCGTTGTCTTCTTCTTCTATTTTGAGGACGCCTTTTGCAGAAAAATACGCCGCCAGGGAAGCGATGCACCCAGAATTCAAAATCATGCCGTCGGCGGCGTTCGCGTCGCTCGTTGTGAACACGTACGATAACAACAGCGCACACGCGTTCAACGCGGTGTCTTCTTCGTCGACATTTGTCATGCTGTCGTTGCCTTTTTTATCCTTCTCCGTACCGGCAAAACTCCAGAATCGAGTGGCAATAACCAAAAGCGAATCCGCGACGAGCGGCGCGAACGCTCTTCTCGCGTTCGATAAATTACTCGAAGAAGAAGATGCGCTCTTCTCAAGTTGTCCGAAAACTGAAAAGTTCACCCCGAGCGCGTTTTTCTCCGCAAATCGAACCGCCAAGTGCGCTAAAAGTGCCATCGAGTCTAACTCATCCTCTTTCGCGCCGTCGTCGCCGTTCATTTTCTTCTCCAAAGCGGATCGTTTCGCGTATTCGCCGAATCGCAACGATTTCAAAATTCGTTTCAAACACTCGTTCGCGACGATATCGTTCGGACTCACGAGAAATCTCGAGCGCAGACAGTTCATCGCAGCTGACCCCATCTCACGATAAAACAGAATCTCATCTCCTCCGCTATTCTTTCTATCACTACTTTGTATTTTCTCGGAGATGTTCTCGAACAGTTTTGTGAGCGTTTCGGTTGTTTTTCTAGAAACGTACGGCGCGGAGCCGTCGGAAACTCTCGAGTAGTCGTCCGCGCCAATCAACGCCGGCGTCAACTTCCGTAAAAGAAACTGCACTTTTTCAATCCTCGTGAACGTCCTGACATGCCTTCGTTGCGTCTCCATCTCTCCGTTGCTCGTGGTATTCAACCCGTTCATTTCCAGAGGGAGCCAATTCGCCGCGTCGTCGTCGTCGTCCGTCGAGTCGTCATCCTTCGCCGCGACGCCCCCATTTTTAGACTCACTCGAGTTCTTTTCTATAGCCGTCGTCGCTTTCTCGACGCCACTCTCCTCTGCAAACGCCACGACATCCTCCAACCCGGGTTCATCCATCTCCGCTTCTTCCTCCTCGCTGAAATCCACCTCCCCTAAAATCGCCTCCGCTTCCCTCGCCGCCGTCTCGTCGTCTCCCATCATTCGCAAAGGAAACTCCGCAAAAACTTGAATCGCTAGCTTTCTGTGCGCGTCTTTACTCCCAACCCCATCAACGGTGCTGTTCGTATTGCTGTTCGCATCATCTGCTTTCGTCGCCCCGAGCGCGATATTCTCGAGCACTTTCGAGTCAAATCTCAAATCTGTTCCATCTTTATCGAGCGTTTCGCTCAACCGTTCCAGTTCTTTCCTCGTCACTTGCGGGTAATCGAATCGCATTTTTCTCGCGCACTTCTTTGCTCTCGTCTTTGAATCGTTGTCGTTATCCTCCTCCTCCTCGTCGTTTCTTTTCTTGGACATCTCCATCGCCTTTATGAGATTCGACACGAACTCCGCTCGACTCATCGCGTCTTGTTCTTCTTCTTCTTTACCTTCCTCTCCTCCTTTTCCTCCTTCAGAGAAGGACGACGCCGTCATGTTGTCGTTTTGTGAAAAGTTTTGGTGGTACACACGCGGAGAGAGAGAGAGAAAGAGAGACGTGTCGTTACTACACCCGCGCAGAAGTGTGACGAATGCCTCACTTTTATCCTCGAGAAAACACTTCACACGAGCACTTTATAAAGAATGGCGAACAACGAGACGTTGTACCAGTCGATCGAACCCGAAGTGAAAGAAATCTCGCTTCTCGCGAAAGGATCCTCTTCTCCTCTCGGCGGTTTTTTTGGAGCAGCGAGTGTAAACGCGCAACCGGAAATACGCGAGTGCGGGGAAACCGTGTTTTCTCAAATCCGCGCGGTGGCGAGACACACGAGCGAACGGGAATGGTTCGAAAAGAATGAGGTACTGACACGACCACAACTTTGATGACGATGATGTTGAAGCTTTTCTATTTTCGTTTCCGTCGCGCTCGATCTCTTCTTTTTATCAGTACGAACGCTGCGAAACGCGCTCCGATGTGATTGGATTAATGGATTCGAGAGAGAAGGAGAAGCGCTTTGTGCTTGCTGCTGCTTGGGCGAACGAGAGACGCTCTCGGGAGGACGCTCTCGAAAAACAAAACTGACCTTATATAATATATCTTATTGATCTCTTGTAACACCACCTTTATATACAGGACGCGTTACATTTATTCCTCATGGCGATTACGAACGAGGAGTCCTCGGAGATGTGCGCGCGCGGTTTATCCGGCGTAACGAAACTGGCAAGAGCGGAGTGCGTGCATAAGAATCGATTGGCGGAGTGCTTGCAAAAAGCGTCGCAAGTGCCGGAGACGTTTTTGGTGGAACATACCAATACCACCGCGTTTACGTGGGTGGAACAGTTGGAGTGCTTGGCGGCGGTGATGGAGAGCGGGAAGAACGTGCCGAGAGTGAGCGAGGCGAGCGTTTCGATCGCGCTGGGCGCGTGCGCGAGGGGGATGTATTTGGCGAAGAAGAGCGCGACGGCGAAAGAGAGCGGAATGGTGGTCAGTCAGGCGATTTCGAGCGCGAGGAGAATATTAGAGGTTGTTTTCGTTGAGGCGAAAGAGAAGGAGAATAAAGAAGCCGTGCGGGTCGCCGAGAAAGCGTTTGAGGATTTAGTGACCATGAGTCGAAGCGAAGAGGACGGTTGTTTATCGGGTGCCATCGATTGCGAGTATAAACGCGTGCAAGAGTCCACGGTGGCGACTATTGCGAGCTTAGAGTTGTGCAACGCGTTGGTAGAGTCTCATTTCGATCTCTTCCAAAAGAACCAAACGTTGATGAAAACGTTGAAAGAACGCTTCTGCCCAATCGTCGAGGCGACGTTGGAAAAGAAATTTTTCTGCGCGGCGGAGACGACAGATTTCGCTCAAAGACGCGTCGTTTTGCGAACTTTAGAGATTATTGTGAAAATAGGTCGAGGCAACGGATTCGAGGCGTTCATAAAGACATCTTTAGCTCGATTAATGTCTTCTTTAGAAAGCGAAATGCCGGCTTGGTTGCGAGCGTCCTCGTTGGAAGTCTTGAGATTTTTCTGCTCCGATGACGATATCTGCTCGTTCTTACACGACGCGTACTGCGACCCGACAAAAATGGACGACGCAAACGCCGAGACTCCGTTAGCGAGCATTTGCTTGATTCAAGCGAGAACAGTACAATCTGGTTTATCCGCGAGTAATTCGGAGCCGACGATGAGTTCTTCGTCGAAACCCCATGGCGCGGTGTACGACGCCGTTCAGAAAGAATTCGAGAAGAAGATGCAAAAGTTATCCATCTCGACCAAAAAGAAGACGAAAAAGGACGCAGAAGATAATCTTGATGACGGAGGAGAAGATCACGACGAAATCGCAGACCTCGAAAACACGGAAGCTTACATTACCAGAGCAGTAACGATCGCCATCGAAGGTTTGTTAAACGCAGCGCAAACGATCGAACGCGTCATGTACTCGAACGAATCGCCGAAACAGTTTCAAACCGCCAAGAAAATGCTAGACGCGGTTTGGGAAACCTTAGCCTCTACGTTTTCGTTAACTCTCGACTTAGCCGAAAACGACGACACGTGCTTATACATATTGGAAGCATATCAAAACGCCGGCCGAGCGTCGGTGAAATGCAAACACAAACTCGCGAGAGAGGCGTTTTTAGGCACGTTGTGTCACTTTGCTTTGCAAATGCCCAAAAAGCAATTCGACGATAACGGAAATATCGTTCCAAAGCTGTCCGTAAAGAATGCGTTGAGTTTAAGAGCTATATTCAACATCGTAGACGCGTCTAACGGGCACTTGGAAGACTCTTGGTTTATGGTATTAGAAACCATCGCGTCTCTCGAACGCACGTTAGGGGTTGCGGAGAAGACTATGAAATCGAGAGTGCGAGAGTACGTCCCAGATGGATTGAAACCATCTAACTGGACAAACACTGAATACGAATACAAAGAAGAATTCTACGTCTTTTCGGAAGCCGCGCAAGATATGTTCAACGCCATGAATGCGTACGACGACGACGATTTGATGCACGTGGTGGATGCCTTGATCAAGGCAAACATTCGGGAATTGCGAGAGGCTCGGGCCTTGGCGGAGAAACAAGCTTTATCTTCTGCGAAGAAGAAAGCTTTAGCAGAACAGAATAACGCGAGAAGTAACGGAGTAAAGAAACCAATGACATCCATTCGCTTGCGCAGCTTGGAGCGTTTACGCGCGGTGATGGAAGTCAACGCGTCGAGAAGGTTTGCCTTGTTTTGGGACGCGTGCGCGAAACATTTTCTTAAAACCATATTGGAGGAAACAGGGAATCCTCGCGAGCAAGCGCACGAAATTTACGAAAAAATTGCCATCAACGTTCTCGAAACCGATTTAGATCTCGACGAGAAGAATGTGGCATATGCCAAATCGGTCGGATTTGAAACCGTCGAGTGTTGTGTGGCGACGTTCGTTAGGACGATGTACGACGAAGCCGTGGATTATCGAGGGAAGCAATTGTCATTGTCGCTCGCAAACGCGCTCGCGAGTAAGCGCGCGAACAGACTGAAAACTTCCTGGCCTATTATTTTAAGCACGCTCGCGAAATTAGCCGAGAACGAAGGTGACGCCGATTTAACGATTGAATCCTTCGTCACGGTGAAAGTGATCGAAAAAGAGTGCTTGCCGCACATCGACAGAGCATATTACGGAGAGGTGTCGGAATGCTTCTCGAGCTACGCGCACCAAAGGAACGAAATCAACGTCGCACTGTCTGCGGTGCAGTCTTTGTCGACCGTCGCTGATTATTTCAGTGATGTCTGCCACCGCCCAGAAGGTGCGACAGATGTGCAGTCGTGGGCGTCTAAAAAAATGACCCCCACGAGAAATGGCGTCAAATTGAACTTAGTCACAAAAAATGGTCTCGCGGACTTTTCAATCTCACCCGTCATTTCCCATTTATGCGAACGATTCGACGATAGTCGAGTAGAAGTGAGAGATTTAGCCGTGCAAACTTTCGCGACGTTGTTCGTTTCAAGAGCTTCGTTGTTGAGTAAGAACGAATTGAAAGAGTGCGCGCAAAAGGTTGTGTACCCGACCCTCGACAAATGCCGGAAGATTGCAAAAGCGGCGTCTATAGAGGACCCGGACGGACTGAAAATCGAATGGGATTTCTCTTTAGTGAACATGCACGCCTCTTTGTTCGGAAACGTGTTGCGAAACACGTTACCGTTGCTCGTTACCGTGGAAAACTTTGACAAAAACTTTGACGAGATGTGTTCGTTCTTTGTCGATTCGGTCCTGTCCGATTGCGAAGAACTCGGAAGTGCGGCTTTGGATAATTTTTTGTCAGTTTTGTTAGAGCAAGACGAATCGACTACGAAAGGTATGCCGAGACCGCTGTGGAAGAAAGCGATGAAAGCGCTGCACGTGGCGACGGAGAAAGCCACGTTGCCGCCATCGGTATCTCCGCAAAACACGCGCGTCGGAATCGCCACTTTCTTCGGTTCTTTGTACGATGGTAAGTCGGATTCGTTCGACGACGCCGATTGTCGAAGCGCTATTCTTGCGTTACAACAGTTGATTAATTCTCCGTGCGTTGCCGAGGACGCGCAGCCAGTCGACGGTGCTCAATGGGACGCGCAGAAACGCGCGCTCAAATCCATGCGGTACATGTGCGCCAAATCGAAAGAAGGTAAAACTCGAACGTTAGTGTGCGTGGAAACGTTCAACGCTTTATTGAAAACTTCCATGGGCTATGGTGAGCGCCAGTCGACGCAAACACCCGCGGATTTGGCATTTGCCAAAGCTGGAATGGAAGCTTTCTATGAAATGTACGATACGGTTGCGAACGACGAAACGAGAGCGGAGACGTACGGCTTCGCGATGACAGCAATCGCAAAGCTCGCGCGACGATGGAACGCGACGCTAACGCAAAGGGCCAACGTAGAAGACGAAGAATATGATGATGCAGAATATATCGAGCAGGGGAAAAACTGGAACGCGGTGTTGATGCAAAAAACTGCGTTGCAAGCGCTCGTGGTGGTTTCGAGAAGAGGCGTCGCGTCGTTGAATTCACCGGCGGTTTCCTCGAACAACGGCATATCCGCGAAAGCGGCGGCAAAATCAGATTGGTCGGCAACCGCGGATGCGTTTGAGACTGTTTTGGGACAAAATGTTGAAATTATGAGCTCTAACGACGATAACGACGACGACAAAGAAGCGATGTTGGATGAAGAAGACGATGGAGAAGAAGGACAACAGAACGAGGACGACGAGAGTGTCTCTCGCAGGGCTAAAAAAGCGAAAACGTTCTCGGACCTCACGATTGCGTCTGTCATGTCGCTCGGTGAAGTTGTTCTCAGATACTCTGTCATTGCTGAAGACGAATGCGTTCTTCGCTTCTTGCGTTCGTTGGCGCGCGGATGCGCGGCGCCTCGCATCGACGTCGCTTTAGAAAGTTATGCGCAATTGTGCGATGTGACGCGTTTCGCTTCATACAAAGATGAGAAAAAGAGGAGCGAAGCTGCGTTTACGCATCGCGCTCGAGTGGCAAACTTTGCCTTTCCGAGACTTGTCGCGTGCACGAAAAACTTCCTCGACGAACACGCCAACGCGCCTTTGGATACGTGGACGTACGATACCACTCGCGACGCTTTGGAAATGTGCTCGACGTTAGCCGTGTCTAAAGACGTCGCTCATTCGCAAAATGAAGTGTTGAACGGCATGCTCGAAAAGGCGAGAGAGAGTAAGAGCGGCGGCGAGGGTAAAGACGAAGAGCTCGTCTTGGGTGTTTTCGCCTACGAGGCTTTGTCCAAAGCGGCGGCGGCTTCCGCGGTGGAGGATATTAAAAAACTAGCTATGTTTGCGTTACTTGGCGCTGGGAAATACTTGGGTCTTTTGTCATAAATCTCTAATATAATATTCTAACAGACAAAAACTTTCTTGATTGATTTTACACGCACAACAATTATTCTCTCTTGTTCAAAAGCGACTTGGCGTTTGCTTCCGCGTCGGTCAAATCGGTCGATTGATACTTCGCCAACAACTCTCGCTTTTTCTTGGCGATCACCAGCGCTTCTATGTCCGAATCCTCCGGAAGCGGCACGTACGCCTTCGGCGGCTCTTCTACGTCTACGTTTTTACCATTATTACTCGTTGTTGTCGTCGTCGTCGCTCGAACTTCTCTTCTACCACTACCATCAACCAACGCCGCTCCAGTCTCTTTATCCACCTCTACTCCCATATCCGCCGCTTTCAACAGCTGCATCGCCTTCCAATTCTCCGCCGCTTCTCTCTTCAACGCAATCTCCGCCTCTCTTTCCTTCTTCAAAAAATCCCCGTCCTCCTCGTCGTCGTTAAACCCAAAATACTTCGCGTCCGCTCTCCTCAACATCTCCGTCTTCGTCCGTTTCTTCCTCCTCGCTTTCCCTTCCTCGTCGTCCTCTTCTTTCTTCTCAAACAACTCCTTCACCCCGGGTAAATTCTTCGCCGCGCCGAAATACTTATAGTGCCTCGCCGCGCCTTCCAACTTCTCGTACCCTTTCGGCTTCACCGTCACCCCCCCTTCCTCGATCCCGCCGCCTCGAACGATATAATTCGGCCCGCCTAACTCTTTAATCCGCATTTCCCACTGCCATTTTTCTTTGAGAAGTTTGTTAATCTCGTCGTTTAAATCCCGCAAACGGTGTTCCCCTAAGCCTTCGTTTTGGATTTCCATCACTTTGCGTCCAACTTCCCTTAAAATCTGCGAGCGGAATTTATCCGCCTGGGAGACGTCGTCGCATTTTGCCGTGTGGTTCGGTCTTTTGCCGGATCTGTCCATGCCGGAGAGGAGTTCTTGCTTTCCGGAGACCCATTTGTTGAACATGCCCTGTTGTTGTGTTCGTGTTTATACGTTTATGTCGTTGAAAGAGAGAGAAAGAGAGAATTAGACGAACGCGTCAGAGAGATGTAAACGACGATTCAAACGCAGACTACGAGAGGAGCGAACGCTCCAAAAACAGGAAGAACAAAGAGTAAACATTTGATGGTAAAACGACGCACGTTCGCTTTCTCTTGGTTTCTCGCCATGGGGATCGACTGTTGGATCTGTTTCGCGCGGGTGAATTTGTGGCGGCTTTTCGGGAGAAAATCTTCACTTTTTGCACCATTTTGACGCGCGCGGAATAGAGGAAACAACACAACAACGAGACAATAAAACAATCAATGGTGCTCTTGAGAATCCGCACTCGGGACGGTACCGAACGTCTCGAGTGCGCAGACGGCGCAGGAGGAGGAGAAAACGACGTCGTTAAAACAATCTCGGACGTCCAAGATTTAATCTCGAAGCAACCGTGGGGCGTTCCCGTGGAGAATCAATCGTTGAGTTTAGACCCAAGTTTATTGCTCCGCACTTCCTCAGAAAACGCAGACGAGACGAAAGCGAAGACGAAGAAAGAAGTGGTGGTATTAAGTCCTCGAAAAACGTTGAAATCGTTACAACTGAAGCACGGGGATATCGTCTACATGACGTATCCAGATTCGATCGAAAGAGAGGTGACGAAAATGCGAGTCAACGTGGAGACGAAACCGTTCGGGGCGAAACGGACGATCGAGGAGATGATTTCGAAACAAGTTCGAATTGGGAGGCAAGAGAGAGGGAACGTGGCGTCGGTGTCTTTTTGCGGACACGCGGCGAACATGTTTCAGAGTTACGTGAATAATACGCTCGGATTTAAACAAAGTCGGTTCGGGTGGTTGTACGGGACGAAGACGAAGAGGAAGAAGGAGAAGACGGAGGAGGAGAAAGAGAAAGAGAAGAGTAAAGATGCGAGCAGCAAGAAGAAGGAAAAAGATGAAGAAGAAGGAAAAGAAGACGAGATGATCACGGAGTTATTTGCGGACGTGATTTACGAGCCGAATCAAAACGGGAACGCGTACGTGGCGCACGTGGACGAGGAGGACGAGGAGAGCCAAACGGCGGAAGCGATCGCCAACGCCATGGGATACGAAAGAATCGGGTGCGTGTTTAGTCAAAGCGACGTGGATCGAGGCGACGAGTCGGTATCCGCGATGAGCGCGCACGAGGTGACCTTGTGCGCAAAATTACAAGCGAAATACGGGAAAGAATTCGTGACGGTTATCGTCGTGCAATTCGAAGACGAAGACGAGGAGATGCAAGTGACGTTCGAGGCGTTTCAAGTGTCCGACCAGTGCGTGAAGTTGTACGAGGACGGCTTTTTCGAGTTGGACGAAAAGACGGGCGTGGCAAAACTTCCAGCCTCGTCGTCTGCTGGTATCACAAAAGAAGAAATAGAAGAAGAAGAAGAAGGGTCGTCGTTTAGCAATTGGGGCAGTCACACGAAGCTCGTCAAACCGGTCATGGTCGAGCGCAAAGACGTGACCGAGGTGGACAACGATTTCTGGATCGTCGCGGTACCGATCAAAGACCACACCGGAACTGCGCAATCTGGATTCCCAATCGAAAATAGACTCCATCCTCCTCAAACCGCGGACGATATCCGCTCCGCGATTCAATCTCGTTCCGCCACGTGTTCGTCCTACGCCGAAAAGTTGAGAGATTTTCATTTGCTCTTGTTCTTATCCAAACAAATGGATAAGAACGACGTGCTGGCCATCGCGGAGAGCACGAACGATTACATCGACGGTGGGGACGTGAGCGAAGGGTACAAGGTTCTGATCGACGCCATAGCCGGTATCGCTTAAATCTTCTCGTTTTACTTTTTTTAGCGGAATACTATTTTGAATTGTGTGCACTCTGTTTTGCGTGGTTAAAATTGTGTATTTTTCTCTTCTTTTCTCGAAAACGCATTTTTTTCAATCAAAAGAAAAAGAATAATATCTTTATTATTATATAGCAGTGTTGCGACGACGAACGAGTGTTTACTAAATGCCGCAAGCTCTCCCTCCGCAAGACGACCCAGATTTGGTCGCTCCGACGTACGTCCCACACGTCCCACTCCAACCGCTCACGAGCGAGAACGAGAAAAATCCAGATTTGGCATCCTACCCTGTCAACGAAAATGCGTTCAAAAACGATCCGTTTTTCCACGCGCACAAATCTATGTTCCCGGACGGAGAGACGATGCCTATTCGGGTGAAAGTATCCACCGCGTGGCACAACTTACCGTCTCGAGAGAAGGTACAATCGAAAGGCCACGTGGTACACGTTCCGAAAAACGGGAACATCACCATCCGAAAGTTCAAAGAACAACTCTCGGAATTAGACGGTTTCCCAGACGCGACGAACATGCAACTCCTCTGGTTCGCCAAAGTCCTCGGTCGAAAATACGACTACGACGACCTCCCTCGAGGCAAATCAACCGACCAGCTCAACGAATACATCCCAGACGAACACAAGCTCACTTTGAACGATTACAACGTCATCCCGTGGCTCCTTAAATTCCCGGATTGGGAAATCGTCGCCACCGTCCTCGACCGTGCGCCCGTCGACCGCTACGAAGCCATCCACCGCGCCGTCGCCGAACAAAAAGGCGTCAAAGATATCGATAAGCACATACGAAAGTTGAAAAAAACCGAAAAGTGGACGACGTTTTTGGAAACCGACGTGGAACAAACGAGGAAAAATCGTGAAAGTCGTTTAGGGCCCGGGGCTTAAGACATCGTCGTCATCGTCGTCGAGAAAGCTTTTACCTTTCGAAGAGGCAGAGGTGAGAGCGCGAAAGGTGGTCAAAGACCAGAAAAGAAAGAGAAGCCCAAACTTTCTAAAAATTTAATTGTCCGAAAAGTCGTTTTTTGAATACCACGAGCACTAATATTTATACACAAAATCTTCATTTCCACAAGTTGTATCTCTCTGTTCTCTCTCTTGTGCTGCTGTTTTCTGCGTATCAACGGACGAAGAAATAAGAGATTCGTGTGTCGGTCTTTCTCGTCGCAAAGGATCCAGGAGGTTTTCTCTCTTTTGTTCGTATCAAATCTAAAGTCCAAATTTGTAATCCCGAGAGTCTTGGGAAGAAAAATTGACTTTTTGAATTGAAAAGATGTCGAACCCGTTCGATATTCCGACGCCGCCGAAAAAACGAACGCCGAACCCGTCTCGAGACGATTACGAGGGGATGTTTCCATCCTCGTCTTCGGCGTTACGCGGGGATGGTTCTGCTGAGAATAATACCAATGTTGCCGCGCGAATGTACGCGGACGAGGAGGAGGAAGATTCCTCCCCGTGGGGGACGAATACGAGGTACACGCAAAGCGCGGATTACCATCGGTCGATTGATACGGAGGTGAGGTCCTCTGGCGGTGGCCAGACTGGTGGTGGGATGATGATGGCACAGTCTGGCGGATATTTTGGGAGAGGCGATTACGAGGAAGAGGAAGAAGAGTTGGAGGATGAAGAGGACGGGACGCAAGGGACGAATACGCAGAGGAGTTCGTATAATTCGGCGATGCAGACGCAGTCGACGACGGCAGGTGGCAGTGGTGGTGGTCACATGGTGCGGTCGTCTCTGCAGAGTGGTGGGAGTATGACTCCACCGCAGGCGACGAGTCCGAATCCTAACAATCCGGGACGAACGTCGACGAGCTCGTTGAGAACGTCGGTCTCCGCGGAGAGTTATAAATCGTTCGGGAATAGGTTGAGGAACGTAATCAAGCAGTCACAAGAGCAAGGAAGTCGCGTGAAGGCGAGGAACGACGCGAGAGCGGAAGAACTGGCGATGAATCGAAGGTATAAGGGCGGTCAGCAGTTGTTGGTGGAGAATCAAAGGCAAGAGGTGACGATGGCGTCCTCGTACGGGACGTTAGATCAACATCAGTCGAGATCGTTGGACGTTTCGAGAGACTCGAGAGATGAGCGAGGTGGAGCTGGTGGAGTTCCACCGGGTAGCGCGCAGAAAAAGCTCGGATTCTTTGCGCGCAGACGCGGCGCGAGTTCGGAATCCGTCGATCAACAACCGCAGCAACAACAACCTCCTCAAACGGAAGGAGATATAAAATCGAAGAAATCTTTGAAACACAAGATGAAAAGTTTACAGCGACGTACGGGGCAAATGGTCCTCGAAACCGTTCGCGTCGTCGATAAGCCGAAAGACGACGATTTCAACAACCTGTGGAGACGAGTTCAGAAATCTGATAAAGTTTTGCAGCAACTCGGCAAAGAGTCCGCGAAATTTTTAGCCGCTTTGAAAGAAGTTTCCCTCCACTCGAAAGAAATCTCGACGTTACTCTTACAGTTCGCCGAAGGTGACGAGAGCGAGGACCCACGGAATCACGCGAACGCCGCTCGCACCCAAGGAGGATATGAAGACGTCGAGTTTCGAAAACAGAAAGATTTAGTCACGGAGAAAGCGACCAAGTTATTAGACGTGACGCGATCGATAGACGACCGAATCATCCCAATGTGCGCGGATGCAATGCAAAACTCGTTTGGTACCATTCGCGATAAACGATTGGAACAGTTTCCTGCGTATCAACCGTGCGTGGATAAGCGCACGGCGTACATGCGCGACATGGATGCCTACGAACGCCGTTTGGAAACGGCTCAAAACGCGAAGAAAAAAGACATGGAATACATCGACAAATCGAAACGTAAAGCTGAACTCTCGCAGAACCGTTTCCAGACATTCTCTTCGCGATTGGTGGAAGATTTGGTCCTCTTTGACGGCAGTCGTTTCGAAACGTGCGGCGAGTTGGTCGACACGTTTGCCGAGAGCTTGAATTTCACAGTTGATCGAGAACAAGACGTTTTAAGGCTCGTCGGAGGGAGCGAAAAGTGATAAAACAAAACACAAATAGTTTCGCGCTAATTTTTTACTCTTTCGCGCATGTATAACAACATCACACATCCTCTTTCACTACACGCATTCATTCCTTTACTTAACTCTCCTCCTTCTTTTCCTCCTCTCCTTCGCTTCGAGGAGGCCTGTTCTTCAACTTCAACCCAGGACTTAACTTCTCGATCAAATCGTACGCCTGGTTAATAACGTCCGCTTCGCTCTGTGCCATCGACAACACGTCCCCGACCGCTTCTTTCATCGCTTTATCTCGCTCTCGCGGGTCTTTGATGTCGTCCTCGTCGGACGGATACCCTTCCTCCGCGAACTCTTTCATAGATTCCGACATGTTCTCCTTGTCCCCGTACCCCAACGCTTTGGCGTCGTCTTCCTCGATCGTCGCTCTTCTTACTACTAACACCCCCGTTGTTTTTCGTCGGCTACACCCTCCTCCTAAATGTCGAACGAATTTAACGGAAGAAGAAGAAGAAGAAGAAGAAGAAGAAGAAGAAGAAGAAGTCTGAATCGTCATCCTCGCCGCGGTGGTAGTTGTCCTCCCCGAAGGGGTGGTGAGAGTGACCAAAAAAGGTTGCGCGAACACCATCAAGTTCGTTTCCCGATGACTTACTTGTGTGGATAATTTTGAGTATTTGGTTTCTTTTAATATGAATGCGCGTGTGCTCCTCCTGTTTGTATTTCTTCTCATTTTATCAGTTTTACATGTCTAAGCGATAGTTGTTGTTGTTATTGTGGTGATAGTAGTAGTATGTCGCGTGGTGCATCTCTCTCCGCGTGACTTGAAGACGCCGCCCGCGTACAAATTTATACGCTCGTTCGCAAAAGTCGTCTCGGTTTTTGGCGCGTCGTTTCAAGTCTCGTTTTCCTTTTCTCCGTTTCTTTCTCTCCTTAATCCCTTTATTGTGTGCCCTTTCAAATGACCTTGGTAAACCGAACGCCGTTGATAATACCACCCATCATCGCCTTCCTCACGTTGGACTTGAAATTCGACGTCGATTGCATCAAATCTTTCGCCGCTTCGCTATTTAACGGGTCGCTGGCGTTTGGATCGATGAACAGAAACAGCAAACCAAAAATAACGCTCGTGACCGTTTGTACCGGACTCCAATCTTCGCGCAAAACGTTCAAGCAAATGTTCCCTTTCGTGTCCAAGTTCGGATGGTACACTATTTGGTCGCACAACACTTTCGGCGGTTCGTGCGGGTACGGTTCTGGTATTTTAAACGTAAACGTAAACCTGCCGCCTTGCCAATAGTTTTCGCTCGGTTTGATTTCAATCTGGAAGTACATCAAGTCGTTCTTGCCGTTCGGGAACTTAATCGACATCCCTTTTTCCAACTTCAACTCGGCTAAATCTATTTTATATAATGAAAAGAGAAACGTGTCAGTGTATTGTTATTACACGCGATATGCGCGCCGAGAAAAAGAGAAGAGCGTCATCGAAGCGAGACAACACGAGTGATGATTTCATACCTTTGGCTAACCGAATCTCCCCGGCACTTTTCTGCGGCCCTTCCTGCCCGCTCGCTTTCACCGCCGCGGCGGCGCGCTTCTCCGCATCCTCCGCTTGCTTTTTCTGCGTGTTTTTGTGTGCGCATATGGAAGAAAACGAGAGACAGGTCAGCGCAACCACACCGAGAGACTTCATCTTGAAACAACACGTAAAGAGCGATGAAAAGACGATGAGATGATGTTTTTCATCACGCGACGAAGAAAAAAAAGTCGAGAAAACGAATACTATTAAAACGAGGGAAGAAAAGAGTCTCGGTACCTTTGCGGCGACGAGTTTTATCATCTCTCTTACGCTCTCTTTCTCTGTCACGTCTGCTCGTCTGTGCTCCTCTCTCTCTCTCTCTCTCTCTCTCTCTCTCTCTCTCTCTCTCTGTCTGTTATTCTTTCGTGCTTCTAAAAATCTTTCTTTTTTTTGTGAGGAGCAGTTCGTTGTTTTTTTGGGTTGCTTTTTTGGTTTCTTTTTCGGCTGTTTTTTTAGTGTGATTGGTTGGTCGAGAACAGAGAAAGAAAAGAAGTTTTGGATAGGACATGTACACACATCACAAATACTTTTGTCTCCCCCCATCGTTTATTTATTCACAGAACACACCGCTCTGCTATGTACGCCTCATCATCATCAGCGACAACACGCGCGCCTTCTCCTCAAAAGTCTTCTTTGACGAGCGCGAAAAGCAGTGGGAGGAGGAAATCTTCCTCCGCTTCTTTCTCATCCTCATTCAAGAAGAAAGTCAATCGAAGTTGTGTGAAAGTGATGGCGAACAACAATAACAACAACAACGAGTCTCGATACGGCGCGTGCTGGCCAGGAACCGCGACGCCGACGCCGGAAGAGTTAGCGTTTGAGTTAGGGAACGGGAACGTGAAGAAGATTTCTTTGCTCGGGTCGACCGGGTCGATTGGGACGCAAACGCTGGACATTGTGGAGGAACACCCGGATAAATTCGAGTGCGTGGCGTTCGCGTGCGGGAGGAACATCGAGTTAGCGGCGAAGCAGATCGAGAAGTTTCAACCGCAAATGGTTTCGGTGCAAGATGGGAAAGATATCGAGAAATTGAAAGAGACTTTGAAAGCGAGCGGGTATAACGGACCGATGCCGGAGTTGGTGTACGGGAACGACGGGATGTGCGCGGTGGCGGCGCACGAGAATTGCGAAGCGGTCGTGACTGGGATTGTCGGGTGCGCTGGGTTGCCGCCGACTGTGGCCGCGATAAACGCAAAGAAAAACATTTGCTTGGCGAATAAGGAGACTTTAATCGCCGGTGGTCCGGCGATTGTGCCGCTGGCGGTGAAGAATGGCGTAAAAATTTTACCCGCGGATTCCGAACACTCCGCGTTGTTTCAATGCATGCAAGGATTACCGCCGGGAGCGTTACGCAGAATCATCTTAACCGCCTCTGGTGGGGCGTTCAGAGACGTCGACCTCGCGGAAATGCAACGCATGGCCGAACAAGAGCCGGAAAAGTTACACGCGAAAGCGACCACGCACCCGAACTGGGACATGGGCGCCAAAATCACCTGCGACTCCGCGACGTTGATGAACAAAGCCTTGGAAGTCATCGAAGCGCACTACCTCTACGGTACCTCCTACGATAACATCGACGTCGTCATCCACCCGCAATCCATCATCCACTCCATGGTCGAAACCGCGGACTCCTCTGTCTTGGCCCAATTAGGCTGGCCGGACATGCGTCTCCCTATCCTTTACACCATGTCCTGGCCGCAACGCGTCAACTGCTCCGAACAAACCTGGCCGCGATTAGATTTCGTCAAAATGGGCGACTTAACCTTCAAAGAACCAGACACGAAAAAGTACCCGAGCTTAACCATGGGCTACGCCGCCGGTCGATTCGGTGGAACCATGACTGGCGTCTTCTCCGCCGCCAACGAACAAGCCGTCGCCATGTTTCTCGAAAAGAAAATCGGCTACTTTGACATTTACAAAACCATCGACATGGCCATGGAAGCGCACAAGAACGATTTGATTTTAGATCCATCTTTGGACGATATCGTGGCGTGCGATTTGTGGGCGAGGCAAAACGTGTTGGATAACGTCACTGCTGGGAAGTTGACCGCGAAAGTGCCGGCGTGAGGAGAGAGAGAGAGATGGAGAGAGAGAGAGAGAGCATTTTTATTCCAGCATTTACAATTAAATTTCCATATCCACTAAATTCCCTGCACATTACCTAACTTTCGGAAAACGAACGATGTTGTCGTTCGAGACCGTACCTTCTTTTCGCGCCGTCCTCCCGTCGTCCTCGCGCTCCTCCTCCTCTTCCTCTTCCTTCTCATTCTGCGGCGGAGCAAGTCGTCTTCGTCGCCATCATCATCAAAACGACATCATCACGCGACGTCGTAAGAACCTTCTTGTTAGCGTCAAAGCGTCGTCGTCGTCTTCGGAAGAAGAAGAAGAACAAGAAGAAGGAGAAGAACAAAAAGAAGAACGCGACGATCCTTCTTTAGAGAAAGAGTTCGAAGAGCGACGGAAACAATCGAACCGAGACTCCGCCGTGGATTGGATTTCCACCTGGAAAACGAATCAAAACGACCCGGAGTTTTTGGCAAAACAAGACATCGAACGACAGGAGAGAAGAGATAAAATTTTAGAAACAGCGCGAAGTTTCGAGTACGTGTTCGTGCACGATTTCATAAGTGGATCGAAACCAAACGATGCATTCGCGCACATGTTTTTGAAGGACGAGTTGGGAAAGTTACAAATCGATGTTTTCGCTCCCGATTTGAGCGGCGTAGAGTCGATTTCTGAAGGCGTGGAGGTGTTGGCGAAAGCGATTGAAGAGAGACAAACGGAGCGCAACGGCGGGAGGGAGAAGAGGCCGCTGAGATTGATCGGGACGAGTGTAGGAGCTTTGTGCTGCGTTCTGTACGCTTCAAAGTGCGATAAGGAAACGTTTGAGGGTACCAATAGTAACGCGAATGGGAGTGAGGTGGATAAGCTTTTCCTCCTGGGACCATGCTTTAACGTCGAAAAATGCTTGTTTAATTATCGGGCGACGTTTAACGTTACTTTTACCGATTCGTTTATCGAAGACGCGAAGAAGATTGACAAATTTCCGTTCGTTACGTGCCCGACGTATATCGTGAGTGGAGCGGACGATACGATTTCGAGTTTGGAAGACGCGGTGCACTGGACGAGGCAAGCGAGTACGCTTTTGAGAGCGACGAACGAAGGCGACGAGGACACGAAAAAGATGAACACGTCGTCGGCGAAGGCAAATAAAGGGAGAGAGGCAGGGGAGAGACGGTTGTTAGAAGTGTCTGGCGTGGGTCATCGCGTGGAAAGCGCGTTACCGCACGCGTTACCTCGGTTTAAAGAGTTTTTCAATTTGCCGAACGTATAGAATAGAAGGAAAATAATTCCAAAAATAGCAAAAGAGGGAGGGGGTTGACTTGGAAGAAAAAAAGGAAGAGTTTCTGATTCATCACATGGATAATGCATCAAAATGATGACGAAACCGATCGAGCGGATAATCCTCGCGTCTCATCCGGAACGACGAGTAGCAGCCGATGTTCCTCCACTATCAGCTCTTTGAGCGAGTATAGCAACACAACCGGGGAGAGTTTACAAGAGGCGAAGAAGCGCGCTTTGAAGGAGTTGGAGACCAGATTTTTACGATGCAAGCAACGCGCGAAAGTGACGCACGAACGTAAGAAAGCGCTCGCAGAAAATGCAAAGCGCATGCGAGAGACTGTTTTACGGCACGACGTGCTCGTTCGCGAGCGCCAAAATCAGTACGGGCGCGCAGAGAAAGCCGAGCAGATTGAAAAAGAGAGCGCGGTTTCGCTGAGTAAGACTGCGGAGATGTGTTTACAGATATTGCGAAAGACAAAAGATCAAATGCGATTTTGCGAGCACAGAGCGAATAGATACGCGATCGCTAAGGACTATCTAGAGACGTTTTTGGCTGAACACGGAGAGAACAAGCACCATGAAGAAAAAGAAGATGAAGAAGATGGAGGACGAGAGACGAATACCACCCCTTGCGACGAATCGCCTTCACCTTCCTCTTCTTCTCTTGTTTCGATCAATCATCATCATCATTATCGTCATAACAGAATGAATTTCGAAGATATATACGATATCATCGTGAGATGCAATTCACTGAAAGCAATCAACGACACCTTAACGGCGAGACGATCTCAAGCTCGAGAAAATGTGCGATTAGAGGCTTCCGAACACGAATCCGCGCTTGCGATGTTTCGCGCGCGGCGTCTCGAACCAGAACAAAATAGCTTGCTTCAATTGCACTCTGAGCTTGAAAACGCGCGCATTCTGTCTTCTCTCGAGAGAGAAAAATCAAAGAAGAAACGCGACGAACAAATGCACGTATCGAAAATTAAATCCACCATCGCCAACCTCTACGAAAACGTCTGCGAGAAGAGCTCGGTCAATCGCTCAATCGAAACTACCGCGAACGAGAGATTAGACAACGACAAAACCGACTCAAAAAAACACCTCGAGGACGTCGCGTCACAACTGCGCCACATAGCACACTTCGCTCGCGATTTCAAACGCATACTCACAAATTCTTGAATCATTTAATAAATATATTTATGGTAGTCAAAGCAAAAACGCTCTGCGAATTCAAACATACTAACACCGCGCTTCGTAACGCTCTCCTACAAAAAATCTAACGCCTGTTACCACCGCTCTTCTGTTGCCGCCTCTCTCGTCTCTCCCGCATCCTCTTCTCGTGTTTGCTCTCCCGTTCCTCCGTCGAATCGTTCTTGTTATTCATCCTAAAATTCTTCACGTATGGCCCGACGTACCCCCACAACGCGTACGCGCCGTACGCAGGGACAAAATACGTCAAGTACCAAAACCTATCGCTCACGAACGAGCTCAACCACATGCTCGCGCACGTCACGTACACGCAGTCGTAATAATACTGCGTCAAACCAGGTTGCGATAAATCCATGCCAGGGTCGACCAGTTCTTTCGTGTGCGCATCGTACGTCGGTTTTGCGTGTTTCAGTAAACTCCGGTAGCAAAACAAACACGCGCACGACCAGAAGACGGTGTGGAATTTCCAAATCGGATGTTCGGATGATGATGATGATGATCTAAATTGCCACACGAATCGAACGAGCACGTGTTGCAGAAAAGAGACAGACACGAGTTTGTGGAGGAAAGAAATTCTCGCGCGGTTGCGCTGGAGGATTTTTTTCGCG